>CERD01127367.1_pt1 | contig 70507 bp, 66 predicted proteins | sample 530931 | NCBI WGS metagenome assembly CERD01 (sample SAMEA2621101, study PRJEB7988) | marine metagenome | isolation source: saline water (ENVO:00002010), including
AGCGGAGCAAACAACTCAGAACAATTCCATTGCTACTAATGCAACAGATATTGACAATCTGGAAGCGGAGCAAACAACTCAGAATAATTCAATTTCATCAAATTCAGCCGCTATTGCCGCACATAACACTGCAGACGAGGACTTAAGTGCCACCAATGAAACCAACACTAGTTTTTCTACTGTTGATGTTGCCGGCACTGACTACTTAAGAATATCTGATTCTAACGGAGACTTAGACGTTCCTTTATCAGATTTATCTCATACCGGTACTACTGGATCTGTTTTCTTTGCTGGAGCAGATGGTACTCCAACCGAAAATAACGGTCAATTATTCTGGAATTCCAGCAGCAATAGTTTGGGCGTAGGAACTTCAAGCCCAACAAACAAGCTTCATGTTTCAGGAGCAATTCGTTCTCAAGGAATTTTAAATTCTAATGGAACAGAAAATGAACCCGCATACCGATTTAATGATGATACCAATACTGGTATGTTTAGACCTGCAGCTGACGAAATTGCCTTTTCTGTTGGTGGTATAGAAGCCATGAAAATCGAAGAAACCAGTAGTGACACATCAGTAATCATAAATGAAACTTTAGAATTGGAAGGTGCTATACTAGATGAAAATGATTCCCCTGGTACCGCTGGTCAAGTATTAACTTCAACAGCTACCGGTACTGAATGGGTAAATTCTATGAGTCCAATTAAAGCCATTGGAAAAATAAGTGCTGCTGGTGGGGTCACCAAAGCAACAGCTGGAGTTACCGTAACTAGAATCAGTGTTGGTTATTACAGAGTTACACTACCCACGGGTGCGGTATCTGATGCAGATTACATTATTCAGTTAACACAACCTGGAAGAGGTGGTGCTGGTAACGACGACCCTGGTATTTCCTACTCTAACCAAACCGCAACTAGTTTTGAGGTAATCATAGGTGATAATGACAACGGTGGCACAGACCGTTCAAGATTTGATTCTGAATTTATGTTCACTGTTTTAGATTTATAAAAATGAGATTAAAAAATTACATCCTATATTCTATCATCTTTCTAACCGGTGTCATTGCCAATGCCCAATTGGAAAGTGGATTATTACTTGGGTTAACCAATGCCACAACGGCTGATATAAACGCAACTACAGACGCCGCAAAAGGATCATTGGTCTTTAATACGGATACAAATCAAGTATATGTTTTTGATGGCATTTCTTGGAATCAAATGGGGCAGAAAACTACCTATACCGGCACTTTTAGAATATCCGGATCCGGTACACTATCGGTTAGCGGAATTCCTTTTCAACCAACTTCAGTATCGTTTGTTGCTTATGCCAACGTAGAGGATTTTAATATTGACAGCGATAACGGCACCAGAAACAATGAAACAGGTCTACCTAACGCTTATGGTAGCATGAAAGGATTTGCTAGGGATGATAATGGCTCCATTACCGAGCAAGTAATCTTTAATGGGGGTAGCGGAAATTCTATTAACGATATTTCTAGATATGCTTCAGATTCACATAGTATCGGAGTAAGATACGCCAACCAAAATGGTGATAAATTAGGCTTGACCACAGCGACGGTTACCGCATTCACCGCTACAGGTTTTACATTGAATACAGATAATTATGCAGATGGGGTTGTTGTAATTTATGAAGCACATAGATAAGTTTATGAGAAATACCTACACCTTAATACATTCCATATGCATTGCTCTCTGTACCATATACAGCTACGGTCAAGATGCCGTACATAATTATGGTAATATCCAAATTCATGATGACGGACTTGTAGGTTTTCACATGGATGTAATAAATAACGGAGCTTTTAACCAAAACAAAGGTCTAGTGGGTTTTTATGCCATGGATAAAGCTTTGACCATATCTGGCGGATCAAATCCTATTTTCTATGATTTTGAGATTGCCGTAGATAATGATCTTTATGTTGATAATACCGTGGGTGTCTTAAACAATGCGAATTTCATCACAGGTGATGTTGTGACCAATAGAACCACATCAAAAGTCAATATTAATTTTCTAAACGATTCATTTTATATAGGCGAAGGCAATACCACAAAGGTAGATGGCTATGCGTCTATGAGTAATAAAACCGACTTCACCTTCCCCATTGGTCAGTTCGATAAGTTACGACCATTGACCATTTCCTCAGAAAGTTCAAACGATTATACTAAAGCTGCCTATTATTTTGAAGACCCTAATACTCCTAGTATTGTAGGTACTACTTTTGATACCAGTTTGACCGAAAATCAATTTTTATCGGTTAGCGAATATGAATTCTGGCATTTAGAAGGTAGTATTCCATCAAAAGTAACCTTAACATGGGACCAAGATAGCAATGCCAGCCTTTATGGTGATTTTATTACAGACCTAAAAGTGGTAGGTTGGAGCATTATAGACAAAGTATGGGTCAATTTGGGCAATACCAATGTAGAGGGAGATTTTAATAGCGGTTCTATTACCTCCGAAGACTTTATCCCAAGTGATTACGAAATCATAACCATTGGTGGTAATTCCGATCTTCTGGAAACTGTTGAGAACATATCTTTAGACAATTATTATATGACGCCAAATGGTGATGGCATCAATGATTTTCTTGTCATAGAAGGTATAGAAGGCTCACCAAATAATACCCTACAAATCTTTAACAGGTACGGTAGAATGGTATATTCAATGAAGAATTATAACAACGAATTCAATGGAATATCCAATGTCAACGGTGTCATTGCAAAGAATATAGGTTTACCATCGGGTATTTATTTTTATATAGTTACCCTAAATGATATAAATCTCAAACATCAAGGGTATTTATACCTTACCACAAGGGAAGACAACTAATCTTACATCTTTTAAGAACAAGATTTACTATTTTTACTTTAATATGGAATGTATTGACCACTTTCACTAGTTTTATTCTTTTGATAAAGTTTGGCAAATATTTTGCTCCATTAACCTCAATATTCAGATATGCAAAGAAGAACGTTTATTAATAAAAGTAGTTCGGCAGCCTTGGCTCTTGCCTTAACACCCACATTATTTATTCAAGAAGAAAAAGAATATGGTATTCTAGAGCTTATGGGTAAAGAAGATATTGAACTTTTTGGTAAGGGTATCAATCTACGCAAAGAAGCACACGATGCTTTTATTGAAATGAAAAAGGCCGCATATAAAGATGGTATTGATTTAAAAATTGTATCAAGCTATAGAAGCTACGATAGACAAGAGGCAATTTTTGAGCGTAAGTTTCTAAAATATACAGATGATGATGGCATGAACCCTACCGATGCTATTGATAAAATCATTGAATATTCTACTATACCCGGTACAAGTAGACATCATTGGGGTACTGATATCGATGTTGTGGACGGTTACAGAAAAGTAGATGGCGATGTATTGGTACCACATAAGTACGAAGGTGACGGACCTTATGTTGATTTTAAAAAATGGATGGATGAAAACTCTGAAACTTATGGTTTTTATTTAGTTTACACCAATGAACCTAAAAGAAGAGGTTTTAAGTATGAACCATGGCACTATAGTTATGCTCCATTATCAATACCTATGCTTGAGCAATTTAGAAGTAAGAATGTTGCCTCAATTATAATTAGAGAAGACTATTATGGTGCAGAGCATTTCACAATGAACTTTTTAAAGTCTTACATTCAAAATAATATTTTAGATATCAATAGGAAGCTATTATAAGCATTTTGTACATTAGAGCCTGTACTATAACACATTACCATGAGAAGAGGAAGTTGGAAAATTAGAATATTCATTGGTTTGGCCATTGTTGCCTTCGCTTTTATACAGAAATGCAGCAATACAGAAGAGAACCCTTATACAGGCCGATCACAGCATATTACAATGACTCCTGATCAAGAAATTGCCATAGGATTACAAAGTGCCCCAGAGATGGCTCAACAACATGGCGGACTCTACCCAGACCAACGTTTACAGTCTTTTGTATCATCGGTAGGCAACAAATTAGTTCAAAATAGTATCGCTAGGGAAACGCCATATGAATATGACTTTCACTTATTGGCAGATGACCAGACCATTAATGCTTTTGCATTGCCAGGCGGACAATGTTTTATTACATACGCTTTATTCTCACAATTGAACGAAGCTCAATTGGCCGGTGTACTAGGCCATGAAATAGGTCATGTAATAGGTAGACATTCCGCTGAAAGAATAGCTGATAGCCAAACATGGCAAACAGCGACCATGGGTGTAACCGTTGGTGCCGGAGACATGGGAAGTATTGTTGGCAGCATAGGTCAAAGTACTTTATTAAAAAATGGGAGGGGCGATGAATTGGAAAGTGATGAACTAGGCGTTCTTTTTATGATTCAATCTGGATATGACCCTTATGAAATGATTACGGTTATGGAAATTTTAAAAGCAGCGGGCGGACCCAACCGTACTCCTGAATTTCAAAGTACCCACCCTGATCCAGAAAATAGAATAGAAAAAATAAAAGAAGCCATCGCAAAGTATAAAAATCAAGGTTAATCCGATTTTTTTTACACTTCATCTAGTGCTCGCTATACGCTACCAATATTTTTGTAACTTTGGGTGAGTCCCAAGCTTATTTTACCATTTATTAATTGCCTTTATAGCTATGATTTAATCATAGAAGAACACTATAATGGGAACAATTACACATTTCAAAAACTTGTACGTGCAGGCATTTGAAAACTGTAAACCTGAAATATTGGTTACATTTTTAAAAGTCTACTCGGTGTTTTGCGCCCTAATGATATTTATGGCAATGTATGCCTTCGTTGTTAGAGCCGTAAACGGATTTGATTTTTAACGCGTTTTACTCTTTTACCTGAACACTATTTGGAGTAGAATTTTGTATTAATTAAAAAAAGGCCCATTGAAATTTCAATGGGCCTTTTCAAATTTAAGTATCTAATTTTTAAGAATCTTGCTTTATAACCTCTAATACATCTTTAGCATTAGATTGCTTGGCATAGTCTTTAGCAGTGTAGCCTTGATCACTCTTGATGTTTAAATTTGCGCCGTTCAACAATAAAACTTTTAATACCTCTGCCTTATTGTAACGTGCAGCATACATCGCCGGTGTTAGTCCTAAAGATTTTTCGTTAAGCTCCGCCCCCGTTGCTATTAAACTTCTAACCTTATCTACATCGCCCTTAATTACCGCCTTACATAATGAACTAATTTCATCATTTACGGTAATAGATTCAATAGTATATGTATTAGAATTTTCGATACCGGTTACATTGGCATTAGCTATCGAGAACACCCATATACAGAATAAAAATGTAATTACTTTTTTCATAATATTTATATTTTATTTAGTGTTAAAATTATCAATATTATAAATTTACATATAAATTATTAAGATATTCTTAAATTTAAGAATTAAATAATATATATTTAACACTTATACAGTGTCAAATTGACATTCTCGTTCTTTAAGCTTTTTCAACTACAACAATAATTGAAATAATTAACTGCCAGCGGCAATTTCAATAAGTTCAAGAGCATCGGTTGCATTTGATAATTCCGCATAACGTTTCGCGGTATAGCCTTGGTTACTTTTTAGATTTAGATCCGCACCATTATCAATGAGAATTTCTAAAACATCCACCTTATTATAACGGGCAGCAAACATGGCCGGTGTCATACCTAGAGATTTTTGATTTACATCTTCGCCAAGGTCAATTAAGCGCTTAACCGTTTCTAAATCTCCCTTAATTACCGCTTTACAAAATGAACTGATGTTTACCCTTTTTACAAGTGTTGTGTTAGAATCTGCAACGTTGCTAGTTTTGTCTGCAGCCAAAATTGTTGACCCCATGGTAAGTGCTACCATGGATAATGTTAGAATTACTTTTTTCATGATGATTGATTTTAATTGATGAAGTACAATAGCGTACATTTAAAAGACGCTTGTCTACATAAATTGTTTCAGCCTTTAACATTGTTATAACTAAACTTTAACAAACAAATCTTAACACAGACTACAAATTTGTTGTGTTACTCCAGCTTTACAAAAAAGGTAAGTAATGTAGTAGCTTAACTTAATAGATCATAGTATTTTTGTAGCCTTAAAACCTAATAAAGATGAACAAAAAAGTAATCTTAATGATATTAGATGGCTGGGGCAAATCTCCAGATCCAGAAGTATCTGCAGTAGATAAAGCCAATACTCCTTTTATAGATAGTTTATATACCAAATATGCTAATTCCAATTTGTTGACCGACGGAATGAATGTTGGTTTGCCAGAAGGTCAAATGGGAAATAGCGAAGTAGGTCATATGAACTTAGGTGCCGGTAGAATAGTTTATCAAGATCTTGCCAAAATAAATAAGGCGGTTAACGAAAACACCTTAAGTTCAGAACCGGTCCTAAAAAGTGCTTTTGACTACGCGAAGAAAAACAACAAAGATGTTCATTTTTTAGGCTTGTTAAGCGATGGTGGTGTACACAGCCATACAAATCATATTAAGGGTTTAATAGCTGCAGGAAAAGAATCTGGTGTAAACAATATGTATTTACATGCATTTACGGATGGTAGAGACGTTGACCCAAAAAGTGGAAAAGGCTTTCTAGAAGACATTGTAGCATACGGTTCTGATAAAAACACAAAATTGGCAACGGTTATTGGTAGATATTACGCCATGGACCGCGACAAAAGATGGGAACGCGTTAAAGAAGCTTACGATGTAATTGTAAATGCCGAAGGTGAAAAATCTACCGATATCGGCAAAACAATCCAAAAAAGCTATGATGCCGATATAACAGATGAGTTTATTAAACCTATCGTAATGACCAATACGGACGGCACACCTATTGCTTCTGTAAAGGAAGGCGATGTGGTTATCTTCTTTAACTTTAGAACTGACCGTGGTAGAGAATTGACCCAAGTGCTAAGTCAAGTAGATATGCATGAACAGAATATGCACAAACTTGATCTTTACTATGTTACCCTTACCAATTATGATGAATCTTACAACAATGTTCATGTTGTTTACAATAAGGACAATATTGTAGAAACGCTAGGTGAGGTTTTATCCAATGCAGGTAAAAAACAAATAAGAATTGCCGAAACCGAAAAGTATCCACACGTTACTTTCTTTTTCAATGGCGGTAGAGAAGTTCCTTTTGAAGGAGAATCGCGTATATTATGTCCGTCACCAAAAGTGGCTACATACGATCTGCAACCAGAAATGAGTGCATTTGAGATTAGGGATAAAATCATCCCTGAAATCAAAAAAGGAGATGTAGATTTTATTTGCTTGAACTTTGCGAACCCAGATATGGTTGGTCATACCGGTGACATGAATGCCGCGATCAAGGCATGTGAAACTGTTGACGAATGCGCAAAAGACGTTATTACCGCAGCTATAGAAAAAGATTTCTCCGTAATCGTAATTGCTGACCACGGTAACTGTGAGACCATGATCAACGAAGATGGTTCACCTAACACGGCACATACCACCAACCCTGTACCATTAATTTTGGTGGACAAGGATATTCATCAAATCAAAGATGGTGTACTAGGTGATATTGCACCAACGATATTAAAATTAATGGGCGTTGAACAATCAAAATTTATGACCCAAAATTCTTTGGTATAATTACATAACCAACCCATTAGCACATCATGAGCACGATTAAAATAAAAACAGCTGAAGAGATTGAATTAATGCGAGAAAGCGCCTTGATCGTTTCCAAGACCTTGGGAATGATCGCTGCAGAAGTTAAACCGGGAGTTACGACTCTTCAGTTAGATGCCATGGCAGAAACTTTTATTCGCGATCATGGTGCAGTACCTGGCTTTTTAGGCTTATATGATTTTCCAAACTCTTTATGTATGAGCCCTAATGCACAAGTGGTACATGGTATTCCAAATAATACACCATTGAAAGAAGGTGATATCATCTCAATAGATTGCGGTGCTTTAAAAAACGAATTCTACGGTGACCATGCATACACTTTTGAAGTAGGCGAAGTTAGCCCTGAGGTAAAAAAACTTCTTGAGGTCACTAAAAAATCACTCTACGTTGGCATACGTGAATTTAAAGTAGGTAACCGTGTTGGTGATGTAGGTTATGCTATTCAAAAATTTACGGAAGACCATGGCTACGGAGTGGTACGTGAATTGGTTGGTCATGGTTTGGGAAGAAAAATGCACGAAGGTCCTGAAATGCCAAATTATGGTAGACGCGGAAGAGGTAAAAAGTTTCTTGAAGGTATGACGGTAGCTATAGAGCCTATGACCAATATGGGTACTAAAAATATTAAACAACTTAAAGACGGATGGACTATTCTTACCGCAGATGGTCAACCTAGCGCCCATTTTGAGCATGATGTTGCTATTATAAATGGAAAACCAGAGCTATTATCCACTTTTAAATACATTTATGAAGCCTTGGGTATTGAAAGTGACGAAGAAGATGAGTTTACTTCTTCCATCGTAAAAAGCTAGTCAACAAGCATGAAAAAAATTTTTAAATTTTTTCTCAACCTTGTTCCTAGACCGGTATTAATTTCACTTAGCTATTTGGTAAAACCATTTTTTAAGGCTTATTACCGGGGCAACACTTATGAAGATCCAATTGATGGCAACACCTTTAGAAGTTTTCTACCATATGGCTATGAAAATCCGAGAGAAAATGTGCTTTCCCCGTCTACCCTATCTTTAGAAAGACATAGATTATTATGGATGTTTCTGAAAAAGGAAACGGACTTTTTTACAGCCCGTTTGCACATATTACATTTTGCGCCAGAACAAGCTTTCTATAAAAGATTTAGAAAATTAAAGAACCTGAATTACGTAACTACAGACCTAAATTCTCCCTTAGCGGACGTTAAAGCAGATATATGCAACTTGCCTTTTGAAGACAACATGTTCGATGTGATTTTATGCAATCATGTATTAGAACACATACCAGATGACACCAAAGCGATGTCTGAATTATATAGAATTTTGAAACCAGGCGGTTGGGGCATTTTTCAAATACCACAAGACTTAAATAGGGAAAACACCTTTGAAGACGATTCTATAACGGACAAAGTAGAACGTACAAAGATTTTTGGTCAATATGACCATGTTCGAATTTATGGTAGAGACTATTTCAATAAATTGAGAACTATTGGTTTCACGGTCGAAGAAATAGATTTCACAAAACTTTTGAGCCAAGAAGAAATAGATAGATACCGACTAGCTCCTGGTGAAATCATTCCATTAGTAAGGAAATAATTATTCCACTACTAACGATTTAAATCCTTGTGTCATATATTCCTGAGTATCACCATTCTCATCTATATATACGATATAAGCCTCTAAACTTTTATTCTCACTGATTACCTTAAACGCCTCATCTAAGTCCATCGCCATGAAAGCGGTAGCATAACCGTCTGCCGTAGCACAATTATCCGCTAAAATGGTTACGCCCAGTGTATTGGATAATTGCGTGTAACCGGTTTTAGGATTTACGGTATGAACATATTTTTTACCAGTTGCCTCATCTACCCTGTATTTACGGTAATTTCCTGACGAAGCCAACGCCTTGTCGTTTAAATTGATTAAAATTTTGGTAGCCCTGCTTATATCCATTTCAGGGTCATCAATACCTACTACCCAAGATTTATTCTTAAGCACGTTTTTACCTTTCGCCACAAGTTCACCACCCACTTCTATTAAGTAGTTTTGAATTCCCTTAGCATTTAACATGGCAGCCAACCTATCTATAGCATAACCTTTGGCAATTGAATTAAAATCTAAATAAATCCGACTATCGGTCTTTATAATTTGATTATTCTGATTTAAAGAAACCTTGTCAAGACCAACATAATTTAAAAGACTATCCACTTTTAAACTATCCATAGTTATTTTTTGCTCAGGTCCAAAACCCCAAGCATTCACCAATGTTCCAACAGTAGGATCAAAGAAGCCATTTGTTTCTTTATGAATGGTTTGTGACAGCTGTAAAACCTCCTTGAACATAGCATCTACAACCACAGTGCTATCACCATTATTGACCCTTGATATATCCGACTCTGGAATATAAGTAGATAACGATTGGTTAATGACCGCAAATACCGAATCAATTTCTGGTTGTAAGTCAGATTTATTCTCCGTAAAGGATATAATACTATATGAAGTACCTAAAGCTCCACCAACATTATCATTACGGACAAAACTATCATTGCCGAATTTACACGACTGAAGACCAACAGCAAGCAAACCAATTATTAAAAAATACTTTTTCATATTTCTACCAAACCATCATAATCAACAATATACTCCTCATCTAAATACACCGGTAAATTATGGTCAGCTGCATTCACCAACCCCACACCTGCATAAAATGTAGTTGCCTCAAACTTAAGGGCGTGTTCTTTCATTTTCTTTAAATCGGACATAAAGAAATCTAAATCCTTGGGATCACCTGGATATTCAATTGCCTTAACCACAATAAAACGCATCTTCTTATCCTTGGTACAAACGAATTGCGGATTCTTACGCAATTTACTATTGACCGCTAAAAACTCAAACCCTGCTTCCTCTAACTGCTTCCCAACAATATTCATTGCCAAATTGTGAAGCTCCTGTTCTGTTAATACGTGCATATCTAAATAAAATTATAAAAAAAACCGATACATTACATACCGGTTAATTTATTCTATTTCAATAACTTACAGATTATCCTCCAAAGTCATCAAAACGTATATGTTCATCTGGAATTCCGAAATCTTCACCCATTTTCTGAACAGCTTTGTTCATTAACGGTGGTCCACAGAAATAAAGTTCAATATCTTCTGGAGACTCATGAAGACTTAGATAGTTATCAATTACACAATTGTGTATGAAACCTACGAAACCATCACCAGGTGCATCTATATTCTCTTTTACTTTCCAATTATCTTCTTCTAATGGTTCTGATAATGCCAAGTAGAATTTGAAATTTGGAAACTCTTCTTCCAACTTATAGAAATGATCCAAGTAGAAAAGTTCTCTTTTAGAACGACCACCGTACCAGTAAGTTACTTTTCTATCAGTTTTTAAAGTTTTAAATAAGTGATATAAGTGAGAACGCATTGGCGCCATACCTGCACCACCACCTACGTACAACATTTCTGAATCTGATTCATTGATGAAGAATTCACCGTAAGGACCTGAAATTGTACACTCATCACCAGGCTTCAAGTTAAAGATATAAGATGAAGCAACACCAGGGTTAACATCCATCCAACCGTTCTTAGCGCGATCCCATGGCGGAGTAGCAATACGTACATTCAACATAATTTCTCTACCCTCAGCTGGGAAAGATGCCATTGAATAAGCTCTCTCAACCGTTTCTGGATTCTTCATTACTAAAGGCCAAAGGTTGAACTTATCCCACTCAGCTTGGAACTTATCTGGAGTTTCATGCTCTTCTGGGTGAGCAGTAATATCTATATCAGCGTACTTAACCTCACACTCAGGAATCTCAATTTGAATATAACCACCAGCTTTATAGCCCATATCTTCTGGAATCTCAACTACAAATTCCTTAATAAAAGAAGCAACGTTATAATTACGAACCACTTTCGCAGGCCATTTCTTAATACCGAATACCTCTTCTGGGATGGTAATTTCCATGTCTTGCTTTACCTTAACCTGACAGGCCAAACGTGCACCATGGTTTAATTCTTTTTTAGAAAAGTGAGGAGTTTCAGTAGGTAAGGCCTCACCCCCACCAGAAAGTACATGACATTCACATTGAATACATGTTCCACCACCACCACAGGCTGATGGTAAAAATACTTTTTGGTTACCTAAGGTAGATAATAATGACCCACCTGATGCAACTTCAATTTTCTTTTCTCCATTTATAGTAATGGTCACAGGACCTGATGGAGAAAGTTTTTGTTTGGTAAACAGAAGCAATGCCACTAACACCATCAACAGTATTAGAAATGCGACAACAGTTATTAGTATTGTTCCGCCAGTACTTGCAGCTAAAATCATAATTATTTGTTTACGTCGTTATAAGAAATCACTTTTTGGTCAATTTCTTCGTTCTTATCTACTACTACCTCTTCTTCAATTGGTGCAACCACTTCTGGCTGAGTTACTTGATTTACTTGTTCCGTTGCCTCTTCAGCATCATCACCGCCACCGGTCAACATACCACCGAAACTTTGAAAACCAATTCCCATTAAACCAGTAATGATAAATGTAATACCTAAACCTCTTAAAGGTGCAGGAACATTACTATATCTAATTTTCTCACGAATGGCAGCAATTGCCAAAATAGCCAAGAACCATCCAATTCCAGAACTCACTCCGTAATTAAATGCCAAACCAAAAGTTTCTATCTCTCTTGCCTGCATGAATAACGATCCACCCAAAATTGCACAGTTTACAGCAATCAACGGTAAAAATATACCCAATGAGTTATATAAGGAAGGTGAGAATTTCTCAACTACAATCTCCACCAATTGCACCATTGTTGCAATGGTTGCGATAAATAAGATAAACGATAAAAAGCTAAGATTGTAATCAGCATACTCAGGTCCTAACCAAACCAAGGCACCATCCTGTAGTAAATACTTATCCAATAACCAGTTCATTGGTACGGTAACCGCCAATACGAATATTACAGCAGCACCTAAACCAACAGCAGTAGCAACTTTTTTTGATACCGCCAAATAAGAACACATCCCCAAGAACACGGCAAATACCATGTTATCTATAAAGATGGACTTAAAAAATAATTCTACATGTTCTAACATAATTTCTACTTAAATGTCGTTTAATTTTCTTCTACAAGCGCAGGATTTCTTGAACGTTGTACCCAAATGATAATACCAACAACTATTAACGCTGCCGGTGGTATAATCATAAAACCATTATTCTCATAACCTGTAGCGTACAATCCTGTTTTTTCAATTGGATCACCTAAAACCGGAATACCGAACAATGTTCCCGAACCTAAAAGTTCTCTAAAGAACCCTACGATGATTAGAATAACACCGTAACCTAAAGAGTTACCAATACCATCTAAAAATGAACGCCAAGGACCGTTTGCCAATGCAAATGCCTCAAAACGTCCCATAATAATACAATTGGTAATAATAAGCCCTACGAAAACCGCCAGGGTTTTACTTAGCTCATAAGCAAATGCCTTTAGCACTTGATCCACAATAATTACCAATGTAGCAACTACAATTAGTTGAACAATAATTCTAATTTTTGAAGGTATAATGTTTCTCATCAAAGAGATTACAACATTACCCGCACCCAATACGAACATTACAGAAATTGCCATCACCAAAGATGCTTTTAGTTCTGCCGTAATTGCCAATGCTGAACAGATACCTAACACCTGAATGGTAATAGGGTTGTTATCCGCTAACGGATCTGTAATAAGATTTGTATCTTTTTTTGATAGTAGTGCCATATTACTTTGCTCTAATTGTTTCTAAATAAGGTTTATATAATTTGACAGTTTCGCTGATCATAGCAGAAACACCGTTACCGGTAATAGTAGCGCCCGCCAAGGCATCTACTTCATTATCATCTTTTGTTTTATTCAATGGGTCGTTATTACCCTTTGCTACGGATATACCAGCGTATTGAGTTCCATTAAGTATGGTCTCACCTTTAAAATCGTCCATAAAATAACGCATTTTAATGTTGGCACCTAAACCTGGCGTTTCACCTTTATGATCAAAATAAACACCCTGAACCGTCATAGTATCATCTAAAGCGATAAAGCCCCAAATAGCATCCCAAAGTCCTTTACCGTACATAGGAATGATGTAGAATTTCTTCCCATCTTTCTCACCGATAAAAACTGGCAACTTATAAGGTTCTCCCTTTTTAATGTTGGCCAATTGCTTTTTTAAATCAATTAAATAAGCTTCATTGTCCTCAGTGATTTTATCACCTTGAATTACCAATTGCTCCTTGATATAATTAGCAAACTCGTCTTCAACCACATCTGTTGGAATAAAGTTAACGCTACCGGCATCATCACCATTTTCGTTAACACCCATTGCATATAAAATGTTCTGTTGTTTTTCAAAACGCTCATTCTCTTTGATATTTGGTCGCAATGCCGATGCCAAGAATGCAAGTATTGAACCAACTACCACAACCATAACAGCAGCAAAAACTACTGTATAAACGTTACTATCTGTTTTATTAGCCATAATTAAACTGTTTCAGCTTTAAGTTCTTCTGCCTTACCATCTGAATCTTTTGGATAGATAGTAGCATCTTTTAATCTTTTCATTCTATTCTTGATATTGCCCCTAACCACATAATGATCAATTGTAGGTGCAAATACGTTCATTAATAGGATAGCTAAGAACACACCTTCTGGGTATGCAGGGTTGAATACACGGATCATTACAGAAATAAACCCTATAAAGAAACCATAGTACCATTTGCCCTTATTTGTCTGAGAACCAGTTACAGGATCAGTTGCCATGTAAACAATACCAAAGGCAAGACCACCCACAATTAAATGTTTCCAGAAATCAAAACTCATTAAACCGTAGAACTTACTAGATTCTGCAACCCAACCAAATTCAACAACTTGATTGAATATTAAGCCCATAACCAATGAACCGATTACAGCACTCAGCATTATTCTCCAGCTAGCGATTTTTGTGAATATCAAAAACAAACCTCCTAGCAAAATTAGGAAAGCAGATGTTTCACCAACAGAACCTGGAATAAATCCGAAGAACATATCCGAAACAGAATAGGACATCTCCGCACCTTTGTTTTGCGCTAAAAATCCTAATATGGTCTCCCCAGAGTAAGCATCTACATTTGTAGCACCTGCCAGAATCTCTTCTGAACGCTCTCTAGCGCCGTAAACCCAAACTTTATCACCACTCATCCAAGTTGGATAAGCGAAGAATAAAAATGCTCTAATTGTTAAGGCAGGATTAAGAATATTCATTCCTGTTCCACCAAAAACCTCTTTACCGATCACAACACCGAAAACTACGGCTACCGCCAACATCCAAAGTGGTGTATCTACAGGAACAATTAATGGCACCAACATACCGGTAACCAAATAACCTTCTTCTACCTCATGACCTTTGATAACAGCAAAAATGAATTCCACTATTAGACCTACAGCATAAGAAACCACAACTAATGGCAAAACCTTAATAATACCGATCCAAAAATTATCCCAAGTAAGAAAATCGTTCATCAACGAAAATTTCTCTGGAAAACCATTGATAGCAGAATAATATTGATAACCCGCGTTGAACATTGAAAATATCAACACCGGTACGAGCGCCATAATTACCGTGTTCATGGTACGCTTTAAATCATCTACCGCCTTCACATGTGTACCACCTGCATGGGTAGTCTCATCTGGCGAAAACAAAAAAGTATGAATGGCATTAAAGGCAGGAGCCATTTTCTTACCCTGATACTTCAGTTTAAGTTCGTGTAATTTGCTTTTTAAACTCATTTCTTATCCTATTTCTTTTTGCAATAAATCTAACCCCTCACGAATAATTTTCTGGTGCGGTTGTTTAGAAATACATATAAACTCAGTTAACGAAAAATCTTCAGGAGCCACTTCGTACAAACCTAATTGCTCCATTTCATCCAAATCTTTCACCATACATGCTTTTAAAAGCTGCATTGGAAAAATATCCATTGGAAATACTTTTTCATATTGCCCCGTTACCACGAAAGCCCTATGCTCCCCGTTAGTATTGGTATTTAAATCATATTTCTTGTTAGGCTGCATCCAAGAGAACGTCAAAGCCCTAGTTGCTGAAACTTTATCAAAAACCGGCTTGTTCCATCCAAAAAATTCATAATCATCCCCTTCCGGAATAACCGATACCGTATTATTATAGTATCCCAAAAAGCCATCTGGCTTACTTTTAGAACCTGTAAGCACATCCCCATTGATCACCCTAAAGTTTTCCTCATTTACACCACTTGCATAAAGAAATGTAGAGATTTCAGAACCTATTTTTGTTGAATAATACTTTGGTGCTTTTACTGAAGACCCAACAAGGGCTACAATACGCTCTGGATTGTATATCCCCGTAAGCAAGTATTCCCCTATAATAATAAGATCTTGTGGAGATACGGTCCAAACCAACTCTCCTTTATTGATAGGATCAACTTTATTGATCTGAGTACCGACCAACCCTGCAGGATGGGGACCAGATACATTATGCAATTCAACACCCTTCATAGATGATAGTGGTGAAGCACTTGAACCTACCGAAACATGAACTTTACCTGGCGTTAACTTACCAAGTGCAGTTATGGCAGTTTGCAATTCTTTCTCCTTACCCTGTAACACATAATTCAAATCTGCCTGTAATGGAGCACTTGAATAACCGGAAATAAAAATAGCCTTAGGCGTAGTATCCGGATTTGCTATTACATCATAAGGTCTTTGTTTGATAAATGGCCAGCAGCCACTTTTCAACAACGTTGCTTTCAACTCTTCTTTAGATGCATTTTCTACATCTATAGCAGCACCTGAAAGTACCTCTTGTGTTTTATCTGCCAATATCTTTAAGGTCAAAATACGTCTTCTATCCCCTCTTTCAATTTCGATGAGCTCACCACTTACCGGCGAAACAAAAACCATACTCTCTATGTTTTTGTTATAGAACAAAGGCTCGCCCGCTTTCACTTCGGCACCTTGTTTTACCATCATCTTAGGAATAATTCCGTGAAAATCACTTAACTGTATTGCGTAAACATTACTTAAAACAGCTTTTGAAGTAGTCTGTTCTGCGGCGCCCACCAGATTAATGTTGAGCCCTTTCTTAATTCGAATGTCTTTTGACATGTGCGTGTAGACCTTTAGGTTATCAAAATTTGAGCAAATTTAAGTACAAAAAGTTCGTTTTCATAATTATTGTCCCATAAATTAGACAATAGAACGAGCTATATTTTTTAGGCATCCTTTTTGTTTACCTTTACTCAAAAAAAACGGGGTACAATGCGCATTTTCTTCCAACACTTTATTTGTCTTTTATTTTTACAGAATTTGATCGCCCAAGTTCAAGTAGAGGTAAATCCGCCCGAAAATATTAAATCAATAGTTTTCAAAGGTCCCACTGAAGATCAATTTCCTGTTATTAAAATTGGAGAACCACTTTATTTGGAATTTGATGACATCCTTGCAAACGAACAAGATTATTATTACAAAATAGTACACTGCGATTACGATTGGACAACCTCTTCCCTTCTTAAGTCTCAATTCTTAGACGGAGTTGACAATCAGCGCATCACAGATTACGAGAATAGCTATAGCACCTTACAATCATACTCCAACTACCAATTAACCATACCCAATGACAATGTACGCTTAAAGGTTAGCGGCAACTATCTTTTAGAAGTATATAACAGTTATAACGAAATACAGTTTTCAAGAAGGTTTGTCGTCTATAAAGATGTGGTAACCGTTGGTACCGAAATAAAACGATCACGGGACTTCAACTTTATCAACGAAAAACAAGTAGTTCAATTCAGTATAAATTCTGGATCTACCAGATTGATCAACCCCAAAAAAGAAGTGAAAGTAGCCATATTACAGAATCACTATTGGCCCACTATGATCACCAATATAGCTCCACAATACACCTTAGGAAGCGAGCTAGTATATAAATACGATCAAGAAACAGCTTTTTATGGCGGCAATGAATTTTTACTTTTTGATACTAGCGACCTTAGAGCTCCAAGTTCCCAGATCTCAAGTATTGACCTTACCGATTTGTACAACCACTATCTTTTCTCCGACGATTTTAGAAATGACAAACCCTACACTTACTTTCCGGATATCAATGGAGATTTTGTTGTTAGAACATTACAAGGTGATAACGCCTCTAGAGAAGCTGAATACACAAACGTCCATTTTAGCCTACCCTATACAGAATTCATTGCCTTAGACGATGTTTATGTTTTTGGGAAATTCAATAACTACGCCCTAACAGAAGAAAATAAAATGATCTACAATGAAAAGAACGGAATGCTAGAGGCCACTTTAAAGATGAAACAAGGTTTTTACAACTACAAGTACGCCATAAAGAGTGACGATAAAATAAAACTAAACGAAGTTGGCGGTAATTTTCATTTTACCGAGAACACCTATTTGGTATTGGTATATTATAGAAATTTTGGAGATATGTACGATAGTATTATAGGTATAGGCTCTGCCAATTCTAGAAATATCACGAACTAACTGTATATTTACGTTTTTCATCATTTATGGAAAACAAACCAACCACCGAACCTAAAGGCAGATACGAATTAAAATACAGAGGTGTTGACTGCCTAAATTGCGGGCACCCGTTAGAATTAAGTGACAAGTATTGCCCAAATTGTTCGCAGGCCAACAGCACTAAAAGGCTAACCATATTAGATTTCTTCGAAGAATTTCTAGCCAATTACGTATCGTACGACTCTAAGTTATGGCGAACCTTGGCAGCCCTTTTATTAAGACCTGGCAAAATCACTAAAGAATATATTTCAGGTAGGCGACTGTCTTACACAAACCCTTTTAGGTTTTTACTAAGCCTGTCTATCATCTACTTTTTAATATTAAGCATCAATAGTGAATTTGAATCTTTCAATAAATTCGGTTCTGCCAACAAACGCCCCTTTATAGATTTAAATACGGAATTCAACAATTTGGAATTCGAAAATGAAGCGGAGAGAAAAATTGCACTGGCACAAATAGATTCATTAAGACTAAACAAGTACTTAAAAAACACCATAGACCAAAAAGACTCTATGGTTCTGGCAAATCCGAAATCTTATTTTAATCAAATAGACACCAACGGTTTATCGGATAGATTTTTTAAAAAAATTGATTTTTTCAATACAACGATCAAACATGATACCATTTACTATTTTGATGAGAGTACAGAAAAGTTTGGTATACCCAGCACTAGGGAAAACAAAATGGCCTTTAACCTTGCCAATAGTTTGGTGGAAATAGAAAAACGGCCAGGAACATTTTTAAATACCTTATTTTCCAAACTTCCATTTACAACATTTTTCTTTCTTCCGTTCTTCTCTTTCTTCATTTGGTTGGTCTATATCAGAAAAAAATACACTTATACCGATCATTTAATCTTTAGCTTTCACAATCAGTCATTATTATTTATCTTGCTCATTGTTAGCAATTTGCTCAATGCAGTGTTCAATTTTAGTAGTGAAGGATTATTTATTTTAATTTTCGCTTTCTACCTTTACAAAGCAATGCGCAATTTCTATCAGCAAGGAAGAGTTAAAACGGTTATAAAGTATTTTTTCCTAAACACGATATTTTTTATCTTAGGCATAATAGCTATAACCATATTAATAGCACAAAGCGTATTTACATATTAAATATGATGATAACACAAGTTACTAAAGGCATAAAGATATCGGTACAAACAACTTTTGAAGGCACGTTCTTTAAAAACTACAAAATGCATTATGCTTTTGGGTATACCATTACTATTGAAAACCAAAGTAAAGATGCCGTACAGTTAACTTCTCGTCATTGGAAAATATATGATTCCTTAAATGATATGGAAACTTTGGACGGCGAAGGTGTTATCGGCAAAAAACCTGTTATTCAACCAGGAGAATCGCACACTTACAATTCTGGATGTTTACTGACCTCACCTATTGGCGCCATGAAAGGCCATTACAATATGGTAATTATGAGCAACGCACAAAAATTTAGGGTTTACATACCTACATTTAAATTTAGTGCTCCTTTTGCTCTCAATTAAACCCTTTTAATCTTTTATTAGTTTTTAGTCCTATCCCCTTTTAGTACCTTTGGTCAACTTTTTAATTTAAAAAATTTGACAATGGGTAAAGGATTTTTTCAAGTTCCTACAGCTATTAATGAACCTATTAAAAGCTACGCTCCTGAATCACCAGAAAGAGAAGCGGTTTTAGAACAATACAAAACATATTTTAACGGTCAAGTTGATGTACCCATGTACATTGGCTCAGAAGAAGTACGTACAGGTAACACCAAACCGATGTCCCCTCCGCACGACCATAAACATATAGTTGGCACTTACCATACTGCAGATAAAAAGAACATACAGGATGCTATAGACAACTGTCTTGAATCAAGGAACGCTTGGGCCAACCTAACTTGGGAACAAAGAGCTGCCATATTCTTGAAAGCTGCTGAACTAATTGCAGGACCGTACCGCGCAAAAATTAATGCGGCTACAATGATCGCACAATCAAAGAACATTCATCAAGCAGAAATTGATGCGGCGTGTGAATTAATTGACTTTTTGCGTTTCAATGTTGAATACATGTCTCAAATTTATGAAGAGCAGCCAGATTCTGCCGAAGGTATTTGGAACAGAGTAGAATACAGACCATTAGAAGGTTTCATTTACGCCATTACACCATTTAATTTTACTGCTATTGCGGGTAACCTACCGGCTAGTGCAGCTATGATGGGCAATGTGGTTGTTTGGAAACCAAGTGACAGCCAAATTTTCTCGGCAAAAGTTATTGTAGACATATTTAAAGAAGCTGGATTACCTGACGGAGTGATCAATGTAGTTTACGGTGACCCAGTTATGATAACCGACACCGTTTTGTCCAGCCCAGATTTTGCAGGGTTACACTTTACAGGTTCTACGCATGTTTTCAAAGAACTATGGAAACAAATAGGTAACAATATCCACACCTATAAAACATACCCTAAAATAGTTGGAGAAACTGGTGGTAAAGATTTTATTCTGGCACACCCAACAGCCAACACCAAACAAGTAGCAACCGCTATTTCCAGAGGGGCATTTGAATTTCAAGGTCAAAAATGTAGCGCAGCGTCAAGAGTGTACTTACCAAAATCCACTTCAAAAGAGATTTTAGAATACGTAAAGGCAGATATAGAATCATTTAACAAACCTGGGTCACCAGAAGATATGAGCAACTTTATTACTGCGGTAATACACGAAGGTTCTTTTGATAAATTGGTGAAATACATCAACCAAGCCAAGGAAGATGAAAATGCGGAAATTTACGCAGGTGGTGGTTTTGATAAATCTAAAGGCTATTTCATAGAGCCAACGGTAATCTTAACGACAGATCCAAAATACACCACTATGGAAACCGAGTTATTTGGTCCTGTGGTAACCGTTTATGTTTATGATGACAAAGATTGGAGCGAAACCCTTCAATTAATCGATCAAACTTCTGAATATGCATTAACAGGTGCTGTTCTTTCTCAAGATAGATACGCTATTGATGAAGCTACCAAAGCATTACAAAATTGTGCAGGTAATTTCTACATCAATGACAAGCCAACTGGTGCCGTTGTAGGACAACAACCGTTCGGAGGAGCCAGAGCTTCTGGAACAAATGATAAAGCTGGATCAGCTCAAAACTTATTGCGTTGGGTCTCACCTCGATTAATTAAAGAAACCTTCGTTACTCCTGTAGATTACAGATATCCTTTTTTAGGATAAAAAAACAACTAAAAAGGCTGAAATTAATTTCAGCCTTTTTTTTTAATTTACCTTACCTTTAAAGTAAATTACATAGATTATACATTCTTAACATCAACCTTAACACACTTATTATGAAAAAGTTACTATTCACCTTACTTCTAACTAGCTGTATCTCTTTTGCCCAAGACGGACTAACACAAAGCAGCATTCAAGCAGTTTTAACCGGCAATCAATTACAGGTTGTTCAACTTGCCGAAGCTTTCCCCGAAGAAAAATATGATTGGAGACCGGCAGAAGGTATAAGTTCTGTAGGAGAAGCGCTTTTGCACGTAGCAGGTGCCAATTATTTCCTTGCCTCAAAACTAGGCTTTGCCCCGCCAGAGGATATAGACATCATGGGATTAAGTAAAATTACAGGAAAAGAAAATATTATAGCCGCCCTAAAAAAATCTAATGAATTTGTACTTAATAACATTACGAAAGTAGAAGATGGCACTTTAGACGAAGAAGTTGATTTCGGATTTATGAAGTCAAACAAACTTGGCGGTCTATTGGCAATTATGGAACACAATGGCGAGCACAAAGGTCAATTAATAGCTTATGCAAGAACTAATGGCGTGGTACCACCATGGAGTAAATAAATGATTTTACAAAGCATAAAAAAGGTCCATCAAATGAATTTGATGGACCTTTTTTTATTAATTAACTAAATTAACACCTCACTAACACAATATCAATGTAAATTTAACGTTAATTAATTGTAAACTCAATGTGATTTACCGAACTTTGTACCTCATTTAAAATCAATTGCTTATGATTATTGACAATTTAAAATTACATATCACATGTATTCAAATACATATTTGGAACAACTTAAAGGAATTTGCACGTAAATACAAAAAGGCATATTATAGCTCTTTTATGTTATAACACTTTCAACTACCCTTTATACTTTAAAGGCAGGTAGACCATTTTCTTAGTTTCAAAAAAATCTTCTTTGAAGTAATTGGTCAACTCAAAGATTTCTGCATTTCTATACTCCTTTAATTCATCTTGCAGATCCCCGCCCTTTAAATACAGAATTCCGTTTCTAATATCGTGTTTTGATTCTTTTTTGATTTTACCCTTTACCCAGTGAACAAAAGTAGGCATAGCCGCTACTGCTCTACTTACGATAAAATCAAATCGGTCAGGTATTTCCTCTACCCTTGCATTAATGGTCTTTACGTTGGTTAGCTGTAATCCTTCAACTACCTCATTTACTACCTTTATCTTTTTTCCTATTGAATCTACCAAAGTAAACTCAACTTCTGGAAAAAAGATAGCTAATGGTATACCGGGAAAACCACCTCCTGTACCCACATCTAAAACAGTTGAACCTTCTTTAAATTGAATAAATTTTGCAATTCCCAAAGAATGCAAAACATGTCTTAAATAAAGTTCATCTATATCTTTTCTGGATACCACATTAATTTTTTGGTTCCAGTCTTTATATAGTTCCTCTAGTTTCTCAAACCTTCTTTTCTGATCTTCAGATAAATTGGGAAAATTTTCAAATATGATTTCAGCAGTCATCCGTATATTTGTAAATAGATTTAATTAGTATATTCACTCGTGCAAAGATTTGGCTTTTAATTAAGCTATCAAACTATTATAGATTCAATTACATTATATTAAGTAAAAGATTACCGAATTATGGAACAAAACACCATTCGTTTCCCTAGAACTGATTCTGCCAAGTTCTTCAAAACTTTGAACAGCAGAGTTAACGAATACTTTAAAACAAATAAACTTAAAAAGACAGGTAATTGGCGATTACACCTTAAAACTGTAATCATGTTCGCTTTGTTTCTTGCTCCCTATTTTTTGATTTTGACCTTAGGTCTACCTAACTGGGCCAATGTACTTTTGACCATAGTTATGGGTATTGGCATGGCCGGTGTGGGCATGAACGTAATGCATGACGGTAACCACGGAGCCTATTCTAACAAAAAATGGGTGAATAAATTAATGGGAAGCAGTATTTACATCTTAGCCGGAAATGTATATAATTGGCAAGTACAACATAATGTACTTCACCATACGTATACGAACATTCATGAACATGATGAGGACATGGAAGCAGGTAGAATTTTACGTTTTTCCAAACATGCCGAATGGAAGAAACACCATAAGTTTCAACATTTTTATTCTGTATTTCTTTATGGTCTTTTGACTTTCAACTGGGCGATAACCACAGATTTTCAGCAAATGTACCGCTATATGAAACGTAAATTATCTTACGGAAAACTACCTAGTGCTACCATGAACTGGAGTACACTTATCATTACCAAAATATTGTACATCACCATTTGGATCGTACTACCTATGCTTATTTTAGATATTGCTTGGTGGAAAATATTAATAGGTTTCTTTTTAATGCACTACGTTGCAGGTGTAATTCTTAGCGTTGTTTTTCAACTAGCTCATATCGTTGATGATGCGGACACCCCTTTACCCGATGAATCTGGTACCATGAAAAACACTTGGGCCATTCACCAACTGTTTACCACTGTAAATTTTGGAACCAAAAACAGAATAGTAAATTGGTTTACCGGCGGATTGAACCATCAAGTTGAACACCATATATTCCCTAACATTAGCCATGTACATTACACAAAAATTTCAAAAATTGTGAAACAGACGGCACAGGAATTTAATTTACCATATCACGAGTATAAAACTACTAGAAAAGCTATAATTTCGCACTTTAAACATTTAAAAGAGTTGGGCAAAGAGCCTACTTTACAATACTAGAAATTAAGAGTACCCATGAGCAATCAACTTTCGGACAGAATCAACAGTGTTACACCGTCAGCTACTTTAGAAATGGCTGCTAAAGCCCGTGAACTTAGGGCTGAAGGTAAAGATATTATTGGTCTTAGCTTAGGCGAGCCAGATTTCAATACTCCAGATTACATTAAAGAAGCTGCAATTAAAGCAGTGAACGAAGATTATAATTCCTATACTCCAGTTGATGGATATGTAGACCTTAAAAAAGCTATCATAACCAAATTCAAAAGAGATAACAATTTAAATTATGAGCCTGCTCAAATAGTTGTTTCAACAGGAGCTAAACAATCCTTATACAATGTCGCCCAAGTTATATTGAACGCAGGTGACGAAGTAATTTTACCTTGTCCTTACTGGGTAAGTTACAGCGATATCGTAAAATTAGCAGATGGTGTACCAGTAGAAGTGCCAACCACTTTGGAGAATGATTTTAAAATGACCGCTGAGCAGTTGGAAGCCGCTATTACACCAAAAACCAGAATGTTATGGTATAGTTCTCCTTGCAACCCAAGTGGGTCTATCTATAGTAAAGAAGAACTACGTGCACTAGCGGATGTACTTCAAAAACATCCTCAAATTATAGTGGTCAGCGATGAAATCTATGAGCACATTAACTATGGTGTTACGGCACACGCCTCCATGGCCGAATTTGAAGATATGTATGACCGTACCGTTACGGTAAACGGTGTTGCCAAAGCATTTGCGATGACCGGATGGAGAATTGGATATATTGGTGCTCCTGCATATATTGCACGTGCTACCAACAAATTACAAGGCCAAGTAACCAGTGGTGCAAACTGTATAGCACAACGCGCAGTTATTACAGCTTTAGAAGAATCACCAGAACGAATAAAGTATATGGTTGATGAGTTTAAAGAAAGACGTAAACTCATTTTAAGCCTATTGAATGAAATTGAAGGTTTTAAATGTAATGAGCCAGAAGGTGCATTTTATGTATACCCAGATGTTACCGCTTACTTTGGAAAAACCTTGAGAGGCAAGCAAATTAATAATGCATCTGATTTTTCTATGTACATACTAGAAGAAGCAAATGTAGCTACCGTTACGGGAGATGCTTTTGGTAATGGAAACTGTATTCGTATTTCTTATGCGGCGTCAGTAAAAGAAATTAAAGAAGCAATATCAAGAATTAAAGAAGCGCTGAAGTAAACCTCAGCATATATTCATAAAAAAAGTCCCTTAAGAAAAGGGACTTTTTTATTTCTACTATTCTTTACCTTAAGTACTTTTCCAAAAATAAGGAGTCAATAAAATCAGTACGGTAAATAACTCCAACCTACCGGCAAGCATTAAAAATCCGCACCACCATTTTGCAAGATCGGGCAAGCTGTTAAAATTACTTACCGGATTTAGACTCCCCAAAGCAGGACCTACATTACCTAATGAAGATGCCGCCCCTCCTATGGCAGATTCAAAATCTAAGCCCAAGAAACCTAACACCAAAGCACCAATAATAAACAGTAACATGTACAACACAAAGAAACCTATAATATTATAGACAATTTTTTCCTTTACCGTTTTATCATTGTATCGTACAGGGATTATGGCGTTGGTATGCAACGTACGCTTAAATTCCAATACTCCGTTTTTAATTATCAATAAATGCCTCATAACCTTTATACCACCGGCAGTAGAACCCGCAGAGCCACCCAAAAAGAACAGTCCAAAGAAAAATACAGTTAAAAAAGGTGTCCATTGCGTAAAATCAGCACTAACAAAACCAGTAGTGGTTATCACAGAGATGATTTGAAACAGTGAATGTCTTAGGGCACTTTCCGCCTTTCCTAACACCATAGGATAACCGGGAGTAAGTTCTGTAATATTTGCCTTGAAATATACCACCAAAGCAACGATTATTGTAAAAACGATGACAAAGCCTGCGTAGTATCTAAACTCTTCATCCTTAATTACTTTTTGTACTTTACCCTTAAAGGCGAAATAGCTTAATACGAAATTACTACCCGCTAAAAACATAAAGAATATGATGATATATTGAATTAAAGGCTGATCGTTCCAATAGGCTACACTTGCATTTTTAGTTGAGAATCCACCCGTAGATAACGTTGCCATTGCATGATTGATAGCATCAAAAAAGGACATACCAGCTAACTGCAATAATATGGTCTCTGCCACAGTGTATCCAAAATAAATAAGCCAAAGTCGTTTTGCTGTATCTGTAATTCTAGGGTGCAACTTATCCCCAGTAGGTCCTGGTGCCTCTGCAGAGAATAACTGCATACCACCAATACCCAACAAAGGCAGAATGGCAATTGCCAAAACAATGATTCCCATACCACCGATCCAATGGGTTAAACTACGCCAGAAAAGAATTCCTTCGGGCATGGCTTCAATATCATCCATGATTGATGCCCCGGTTGTGGTATAACCTGAAATAGTTTCAAAAAAAGCATTGGTTATCGTAGGTAACGCTCCAGAAAACAGATATGGCAACATCCCGGAAATGGACATTACGATCCACCCAAATGTTACAATAATGTATCCTTCTTTTTGTTTTACCTCTTTTTTATGCCCCCTGGTATAGTACATCATAAAAACACCAACGAACATAGTACAGATAGAAGCAAGTGCAATACTCAAGGTAGCCCCATCTTTATATAGACCACTAACAACTGCAGCCAAAAGCATAAACCCCCCATTACAAAGTAACAGAAGCCCCATGATATGAAATATAATTCTTAAATTAAGTCGCATCTTAAAGGAACATTCGTTCTATTTTAGGAATTTCAGATGGTAGACAACAAACTACTACCCTATCTCCTTCCTGTATATTAAAACCACCAAGTGCAATGTGGCCTACCCCATCCCTAACAACACCACCAATGGTAGCCGCCTTAGGAAAATCTAACTCTCTAATAGTAGCACCGGTCACTTTAGAATTTCTTTTTACGATGAATTCTAAAATTTCGGCGTTTAAGTTGTTTAATCGCATTAATGCTACAACTTCACCTTTTCGAATGTGCCTAAATATATTGTTTGCAGCTAAAAGCTTTTTATTGATCAAGGTATCAATACCTATAGAATGTGAGAGCTGAAAATAATCCATGTTCTCCACCAAGGCTATGGTCTTTTTAATATACTTTGATTTTGCTACCAAGCAAGACATAATATTGGTCTCTGAATTGCCGGTTACCGCAATAAAGGCATCCATGGACTCTAAACTTTCTTCATCTAACAGCTCAACATTTCTACCATCACCATTAATTACCAGTGCATTTGGCAATTCGTCTGCAAGATCAAAAGCTTTCTCCTTATTCTTTTCTATCAACTTTACATTGAACTTGTTGGCACACAGATCTCTTGCTGTCTTATAACCTACTTTACTACCACCAAGAATCATTACATTCTTGATTTCAGCTTTTTTCTTTCCAGTTAATTTATACAACTCATCTACACCTTCCTTTACCGTAATAAAGTATACTTGGTCACCTTCTTTAAAAACGGTATCACCACGCGGTATAACCGTATATTGCGTTCCTGTACGTTGAAGGGCTATGGGCATGAAATGTAATTCAGGGAAAATTTTGGCAGCCTCTTTTACCATTTTACCTACAAACGGCGCAGATTTCAGTAAAGAAACCCCTACCATAATCAATTCGCCCTCCTCGAATTCATAGGTATCGTTGAATGCAGATTTATTCAACAACATTTGAATTTCAGTCGCCGCTAATGCTTCGGGTGAAATCAATTCATCTATCCCCAGGTCAGAGAACCTTAAAAGATCCTTATTCTTTATAAACTCGGTATTTGATATTCTGGCAATAGTTCGCTTGCAACCAAGCTGTTTGGCCAACATACAAAGTGTTAAGTTGGTTGTTTCAGAAGAGGTTACCGCAATAACCAAGTCAGAATTTTGCACTTGGGCATCGTTCAACACCGCAATAGAAGTAGCATCACCTTTTAAAACACGAATATCTAAATGGTTATCGGCATAAGCCAGACTCTCTTTTTTAGAATCGATTAAAGTAATATCCTGTGATTCATAGGATAGTAATTTGGCCAAATGAAAGCCTACTTCCCCAGCACCAGCAATTATAATCTTCATTTATCTTATTAGACCGCTAATTATCAAGCATAAAATTTCTCTCTTAAACACCATAAATACTTAAAAGTAGTCTTGAAAACCGTAGCAATTATTATGGGGCAAAATTACATAATTAAATTAGTTTATTCTTTATTTTCAATTCTTTAACCTATCAATGGCCAACCTTGGTGGTTAAAAAGGAGTTAAGCTCCTACTATATTGTATATTTGCCAAAAAAATAGCAATATAATGCCCCAAAAAGTTACGCCATACAAAGATTCTGACTTAGGTAAAAAGGAACAGGTGACCAAAATGTTCGATACCATTTCTAAAAATTACGACGGTTTAAACAGAGTAATTTCTTTTGGCATTGATATTAAATGGCGTAAAAAAGTTGTTGAAATTTTAAAAAAGGAACAACCTAATTCCATATTAGATATTGCAACAGGTACTGGCGACTTAGCCATAGCACTTACAAAAACAGGTGCAAAAAAAATTGTGGGCCTAGATATTTCTCCGGGAATGTTGGCGGTTGGTAAAGAAAAAGTAACCGATAAAAATTTGGACAATACTATTGAAATGGTAGTTGGTGACAGTGAAAATCTTGTTTTCGACGCTAATTCTTTTGATGCCGTTACCGTGTCTTTTGGAGTACGTAACTTTGAAACCCTTGAAACGGGTATGGCTGAAATTCTTAGAGTTTTAAAACCTAACGGCACGTTAGTGGTCCTGGAAACATCTGTACCCACCAAGACCCCTTACAAACAAGGTTACAATTTCTACACAAAAAATATTCTTCCATTAATTGGAAAAATCTTCTCAAAAGACGATTCGGCATATGGCTATTTAAGCGAATCTGCTTCCGTTTTTCCACATGGAGAAAACTTCAACAATATTTTGCGCGAAATTGGGTTTATAGATGTAACGAATAAACCTCAAACATTTGGGGTTGCTTCAATTTATGTTGCAAAAAAAGCTAATCTATAATATTAGCTGTCTTTCAATATTTATTTGACGTTTTACAATCGTAAACCAGCATTTATGAAGAAGTGGTTTTTAATACCCTTAACGTTGTTGATAACGCATTTAATGAGCGCTCAATTTAATGAGAGCCCTATATTGAATAAACAGAACGAAGATAAAAAACTCTTAAACTGGGGTTACTTCTTAGGTTTAAATCAGTATGATTTTAAAATTGAATATAAAGAAAATGCCAAAGACATATTGGTTAGCAAAAGCTTTGGATTCAACGTTGGACTAATAGGCGAATTAAGACTTAATGAATTTTTTGATGTTCGTTTTGAACCAGGACTGCATTACGGAACCAGACTAATGGGGTTTCCTGGATTTGATGATGAAAGAGATGCCATTAGGGAAATAAAATCTACCTATATCAATTTTCCTGTACTTATTAAAGCAAGTACACGCAGGTTTGGCAACTTTAAACCTTTTTTATTGGCAGGCGGATCTCGTAGTTTAAACCTAGGTAGTAACGAAGAAAGTTTGGATGATAACAGTTCTGGAACATTTAGAATGAAAAAATGGGTGTACAACTACGAACTTGGATTTGGAATTGATTTTTACCTAGAATACTTTAAGTTCACTCCATCTATACGAGGTGTCTTTGCTCTTACGGATGAACTAGTGCCCGACCAAGACCCTAACAGCCCTTGGACCGGAAATATTGAATCTCTGAAAACCCGAGGCATTTTCATCAACTTCACTTTTGAATAACATTTAGCAATTAGCAATTAGCAATTAGCAATTAGCAATTAGCAATTAGCAAAAGTTAAATATTTCGAATTAAAAAGCCGGGTTATTTTCTTATCTCATGTAATAGAATTGCCGTTGCAGAAGCCACATTTAAGCTCTCCGTGGTTTTTTCGCCAAATTGAGGTATTGCCAATCTATCTGAACATAATTCAGCAACGGTATTTGACACTCCTTTTCCTTCATTACCCATAATCATGATTCCTTTTTTAGGTAATGTGGTAGTATTTACATTATCGCCGTCCATAAATGTTCCATAAATGGGTAATTCTGTTGCCCCTAAAAATGTACTTAACGACCTATATTGAATATAAACCCTTGTTATAGACCCCATGGTTGCCTGCAACACTTTTGGATTATAACAATCCACCGTATCTTTTGAACAAACAATATCGTTGATACCAAACCAATCGCAAAGCCTTATAATAGTACCCAAATTTCCTGGATCTTGAACACCATCGAGCACCAAAACCCAATCAGAGTCTATTTTTTCTACTTTTTCAGGAATATAAAATACACCAAGATACCCATTTGGGTTCTTTAAGCTACTCATTTGACTTAGCTCCCTTGCAGTCACTTGCGTTACCTCATGACCGCCAATATCCAAATCACCTGGGTCAACGGCGAACAATTTGTATAGTCTCATTTGAGATTTCACAACTTCTTCCAAGGTTTTTTTCCCCTCTATTACAAATAGTCCGTGCTCAATTCGGCACTTTTTTTGCTGTAGGCTTTTGATAAGTTTCAATTCACTTTTGACAACCATTCAAATAATGTATTTTTGATTTCTATGAGGATGGCACTTTGCTCCAAAAACATCATGGCTAAATTAAGCTTATTATCCCTACTGGCAATAGTCTTGTTATCCTGTAACTCGCTAAAGAAGGTTGAGGATGATGAACTCTTGGTGATTAAAAACACCATTTATGCTGATTCTATAAAAGTTAACAACGAAGAATTAGAAAGTCTCGTCTATCAAAAACCGAATTCTACTGTTCTAGGATACCCTTTAAGGTTAAATTTATACAACCTTGCCAAAGAAAACCCTGATTCTTCTTACAACGCTTGGTTATACAGAAAAGAGAACAGAAAAAAAAGACTGGATAAACTGCTTTCAGAAAAGCAAGTGGAAAGATTAGGCGAATCTTTTCTGGTCAAGGGACTAAGTAATTGGCTAAAGGATATTGGCGAAGAACCCACTGTTTTAGATACTACCAAAACAAGATTAAGTCTAGAAAAATTAAGCGCCTACTATCAGAGCAAAGGCTATTTTACCAACAATACCACGTATGTAATTGATAGCGCAAGGTATAAAAAGGCCAAGGTAAATTACCATATTGAATTGGGTGACCCCTATATGATAGATTCTTTAGGTAACAACATCTCATCTAGAGCAATAGATTCGTTATATTTTTTAAACGCCGCAAATTCACTGATTAAAGAAGGGCAACAATTTGATCTTTCAAATTTTAACGGAGAACGTGAAAGACTAACAGGCATTTTCAGAAATAATGGCATTAGAAATTTTCAAGAAAGCTCTATAACTTTTGATATTTTAAGAGATACCGCTAGAGCTGCAGACGATCAAAAGATGAACATCACCCTTAATATAGGTGACCTAAAGACAAGAGGTGAAAATGAGGTAACCACTTCTGCTTATAAAGTTGAGAAAATCGATAAAATAAATATTTATACAGATTATCTTTCAACAAACAATCAAGATTCCATTTACACTATAGACTACCAAGACTATACCATTCACTATTCTAAAAATTTTGACATCAAACCTAAAACCTTGGCCAATGCCATTTTTTTCAAAAGAGATAGTATTTATAGAGATGTCGATAAAATTAGAACGTCAAGGCAATTAAACGCACTAAACGTTTTTAAGTACCCAAACATAATATTTGAAGCAGACAGTCTTGGCAACAAAGTAAACACCAACATCTACTTGGCTCCTAAAACAAAATACGCATTGGGTACCAACTTTGAAGTGAGTAGATCTAATTTAAGAAGACTTGGTGTTGGTTTGGGCACCACCCTACTCATTAGAAACATCTTTAAAGGGGCGGAAAATTTGAGTATCTCGGCAAATGGTTCTTATGGTTTATTAAGCAGTAACACCTTTGAGGCAAATTATTTTTCCGAATTTGGCGGAGACATTTCTTTAGATTTCCCTAGAATATGGTTTCCTTTCATTAATACATCCAGAATTATACCTAATTATACATTACCAAAAACCAGAATTGCTATTGGTACCAATTTTCAAAATAATATTGGTCTGGACAAACAAACCTTCAATACCGTTTTAGGATACAGCTGGACACCAAGTGATTTTGTAAACCACGATGTTGAGCTTTTAAATATTCAATTTGTAAGAAATGTGAACAGTAATAGGTTTTACAATGTTTATACAAATACCTACGAACTATTAGATGAAATTGCAGATTCTTATGAAGACGCTACGCTATACCCAGAACTGGCAGAATATTTTGAAACAGATGATAGTGATGATGATCTAAATTTGATCATACCTAGTGGTACAAGCGGATTCACCAATGCTATACTAGACGGCACAGTAAGTGCTACAACAGATGATTTTGAAGATGTAAATACTATTGAAGAAAGAAGAATAAGACTTACAGAAAACAATTTAATATTTGCATCTAACTACACTTTTAATAAAACGAATAGAACCGGTGTTCTAGATAACACTTTTTATCAATTTCGTTGGAAAATTGAAGGTGCCGGCAACGTACTGTCTGCATTCTCCACTTTTATCCCGTTCAATAAAAATGACGATGATCAACTTTTGGTTTTTGGTGTTCCCTTCTCGCAATACATAAAAAATGAATTTGAATATGTAAAATATTGGGATTTAAAACGGTCTAACGTTTTGGCCGCAAGAGCATTTTTTGGCATCGCTATTCCATACGGCAACTCTGATAACATACCTTTTGTTCGTAGTTATTTTGGCGGTGGATCTAATGACAACAGAGCTTGGTTCCCATATTCATTAGGACCCGGAAGCACTTCTGCTATCAACGATTTCAACGAAGCCAACCTAAAATTAGCTTTAAATCTTGAATATAGATTTCCTATTGCAGGAGATATTAACGGGGCGATCTTCGCTGATGCCGGTAATATTTGGAACGTGCTAGATAATGTTGAAGATCCAGATGCTACTTTTGACGGTTTAGCATCTTTAAAAGATATTGCCCTTGGTACTGGCATGGGTCTTAGATATGACTTCACCTATTTCCTATTTCGATTAGATTTAGGCTTTAAAACTTATAACCCAGCTGAAATTCAGTCTAAAAGATGGTTTAGAGATTATAATTTTGCCAATGCTGTTTTGCAAATTGGTATCAACTATCCCTTTTAAATATAATTGTTTTATTACTTTTGTTTTTCATTTTTTTAAGAAACAAACAACAACATAATTATGGCTCACAACATAAAACCGGGAGTTGCAACCGGAGATGAGGTTCAAGAAATCTTCAACTACGCAAAAGAAAAAGGATTTGCACTACCTGCAGTAAACGTAATAGGTTCTGACACTATTAATGGCGTTTTAGAAACTGCAGCTAGCTTAAATGCTCCTGTAATTATACAATTCTCTAATGGCGGAGCTCAGTTCAATGCCGGTAAGGGCCTTTCAAATGATGGACAGCAAGCTGCTATCTTAGGTGCAGTTGCAGGTGCTAAACATGTACACCAATTAGCAGAAGCTTATGGTGCTACGGTAATTTTACATACAGACCATTGTGCTAAAAAATTATTGCCTTGGATAGACGGACTTTTAGATGCAAGTGAAAAACATTTTGCAGAAACCGGTAAATCTTTGTTCAGCTCTCATATGATCGATCTTTCTGAAGAGCCTTTAGAAGAGAACATTGAAATATGTAAAGGTTATTTAGAGCGCATGAGCAAAATGAACATGACCTTAGAGATCGAATTAGGTATTACAGGTGGTGAAGAAGACGGCGTAGATAATTCTGATGTAGATGATTCTAAACTATACACTCAACCAGAAGAAGTAGCATATGCTTATGAAGAACTTTCTAAAGTAAGCCCTAGATTTACAATTGCCGCTGCTTTCGGTAATGTTCACGGGGTATACAAACCTGGTAACGTAAAATTGACCCCAAAAATCCTTTTGAACTCTCAAGAGTATATTTCTAAAAAATATGGTGTAAAAAACAATCATATTGATTTCGTATTCCACGGTGGGTCAGGCTCTACTGTTGAAGAAATTAGAGAAGGTATTAGCTACGGAGTAATTAAGATGAACATTGATACCGATTTACAATATGCGTTCTTAGCAGGTGTTCGTGATTATGTTCAGGACAATAAAGATTATTTACAATCTCAAATAGGTAACCCTAAGGGAGCAGATGAACCAAACAAAAAATTCTATGACCCAAGAGTTTGGTTAAGAAAAGGAGAAATATCTTTTATTGAAAGATTGAAAAAAGCATTTGAAGATTTAAATAACGTAAATACGTTATAACAACTTAGGATAACCATAAAATGGATGATATGACGGCTTGGTTTAAAAGAAAAGAAAAGGGTATACAAACCTCTACCGAAGAAAAGAAAGACACACCTAAAGGCTTGTGGTACAAATCTCCCACAGGCAAAATTGTTGAGTCAGACGATCTAGCAAAAAACTTTTATGTAAGTCCAGAAGATGATTATCACGTAAGGATAGGAAGTAAAGAATACTTTGAAATTCTGTTCGATGACAATAAGTTCACTGAACTTGATGAGAAGCTTTCTTCTAAAGACCCTTTAAAATTCGAAGACACCAAAAAATATAGTGAGCGTTTAAAAGCAGCTCAGAAAAAAACAGGGTTGAAAGATGCTGTTAGAACAGGCTTTGGTAAGTCTTTTGGCAAAGACATTGTTATTTGCTGTATGGATTTTAAATTTATAGGAGGCTCAATGGGTAGTGTTGTAGGTGAGAAAATTGCCCGCGGTATAGATCACGCCATTAAGAAAAAAGTGCCTTTTATGATGATTTCTAAATCTGGTGGTGCTCGTATGATGGAGGCTGCCCTGTCATTAATGCAATTGGCAAAGACATCTGCTAAATTGGCTCAATTATCCGAAGCTGGTTTGCCGTACATTTCTTTATGTACAGATCCAACAACGGGTGGTACAACTGCATCGTACGCTATGCTAGGTGATATCAATATTGCAGAGCCAGGTGCACTTATTGGTTTTGCAGGTCCAAGAATTGTAAAGGATACTACAGGTAAAGATTTACCTGAAGGTTTTCAATCTTCAGAATTTTTATTGGAACACGGCTTCTTAGATTTCATTTCACATAGAAGAGATTTAAAGAGAAAAGTTAATCTTTACATAGATTTAATTCAAAATAACCCGGTAAGAGCAGAAAAAACTTCTGCTTAATATTTTAATGATAAAACATCTTCATTAAAGATATTACGGTCCATCTTAGAGTGCTCGCCCTATCAATTGATTCGGCGAGCATTTTTGATTATAAAATATACTGCACATTTCAATAATAGTTGTATATTTGCGCCCTGATTGAAAAACAATCACATACATAAAAATCATTTAAAACAATATTGGAATGTATTTATCAAAAGAAGTAAAAGCCGAAATTTTTAAAAAATACGGCGGTAGTGCAGAAAACACTGGCTCTACAGAAGGACAAATTGCTTTGTTCACACACAGAATCAACCACTTGACCGGTCACTTGAAAAAGAATCACAAAGATTACAACACTGAGCGTTCACTTGTAAAATTGGTGGGTAAAAGAAGAAGTCTTTTAGATTACATGATTAAAAATGACATTGTAAAATACAGAGAGCTTATTAAAGAACTAGGTATTAGAAAATAATTTTTAAAAAGGGGATAGTTAACTATCCCCTTTTTTTTAAGTACTCCATGCCTTAGGAGTTAAAGCCAAGTATTTTGGTAAAGGCGAACAAAAAGCTACACACGGTTTTTCATTGGTCAACACAACAACACAACAACTCCGACCAGAGAAAATTTCAGTCGGAAAGACCATTGTTTAACAAATCTGCATGAGCAGGTTTTAATCGAATTTTATGATTCCAAAAGTATTTAAAGAGGTCATTGACCTTGGGGATGGTAGAGAAATTTCTATCGAAACCGGAAAATTGGCAAAACAGGCACACGGTTCTGTTGTTGTACAATCAGGAAAATGTATGTTATTATGTACAGTTGTTTCCAACTACAAACAAAGTGATGTGGACTTTCTTCCACTAACGGTAGATTACCGTGAAAAATTTGCTGCTGCGGGTCGCTACCCAGGTGGTTTCTTTAAAAGAGAAGCAAGACCAAGTGACGGCGAAGTATTGACCATGCGTTTAGTGGATCGTGTTTTACGTCCATTATTCCCAAAAGATTATCACTCTGAAACTCAGGTGATGATTCAATTAATGTCTCATGACGAAGACGTTATGCCAGATGCTATGGCAGGTTTAGCAGCTTCTGCAGCTATTCAATTATCAGATTTCCCTTTTGAATGCCCAATTTCTGAAGCTAGAGTTGGTCGTGTAAACGGTGAATTCATTATTAACCCAACTAGAGCACAATTAGAGGAGTCTGACATCGATATGATGATTGGAGCATCTGCAGATTCTGTTATGATGGTTGAAGGTGAAATGGATGAGATTTCTGAAGAAGAAATGACCGAAGCAATTAAGTTTGCTCATGAAGCCATTAAAGTACAGTGTGCTGCTCAAGTTAAATTAGCAGAAGCTTTTGGTAAAAAAGAAACACGTGAGTACGAGCCAGAAAGAGAAGATGCTGATTTAGCTCAGAAAATTCACGACATGGCATATGATAAAGTATATGCTGTTGCACAAGCAGGTTCTGCCAAACATGAACGTAGTGCTGCATTTGGTGAAATCAAGGAAGAAATTATCGCTTCTTTTTCTGAAGAAGAACAAGCAGATTTCGGCGGATTAATTTCTAAATACTACAGCAAAGCTGAAAAAGCCGCTGTTAGAGATTTGACATTAAATGAAGGTTTGCGTTTAGATGGTCGTAAGACAGATGAGATTAGACCTATTTGGTGTGAGGTAAACTATTTACCTTCTACTCATGGATCATCTATTTTCACACGTGGAGAAACTCAAGCTTTAGCTACGGTTACCTTGGGTACAAGTAGAGAAGCAAACCAAATAGACATGCCGTCTTACGAAGGTGAAGAGCGTTTCTATTTACACTATAACTTCCCTCCTTTTTCAACAGGTGAAGCAAGACCTATTCGTGGAACATCTCGTAGAGAAGTTGGTCACGGTAACTTGGCTCAACGTGCATTAAAAGGAATGGTTCCCGAAGATTGCCCTTACACAGTGCGTGTAGTATCTGAGATTTTAGAATCTAACGGTTCTTCTTCTATGGCTACTGTTTGTGCTGGTACTATGGCAATGATGGATGCCGGTGTTCAATTGAAAAAACCTGTTTCCGGTATTGCAATGGGATTGATTACAGATACTGAATCTGGAAAATATGCTGTTCTTTCCGATATCTTAGGTGATGAAGATCACTTAGGTGATATGGACTTTAAAGTAACCGGTACTGCCGATGGTATTACTGCTTGCCAAATGGATATTAAAGTAAAAGGATTGTCTTATGAAATTCTTGTAAATGCTTTAAAACAAGCTCGTGACGGTCGTTTACACATTTTAGGTAAAATAACCGAAACTATTGCAACACCAAATGCTGAGGTTAAGGATCACGCACCTACAATGGTTACTAGACGTATACCTAATGAGTTTATTGGAGCATTGATCGGTCCTGGTGGAAAAGTAATTCAAGAATTACAAAAAGAAACCGAGACTACTATCGTTATTAACGAAGACCCTGTTACCGAAGAAGGTATTGTTGAAGTACTAGGTGTTGGTAGCAAAGGTATTGATGCTGTTATGGCAAAAATAGATTCTTTATTATTTAAGCCAGAAGTTGGTAGCGTTTACGAAGTAAAGGTTATTAAAATGTTGGACTTTGGTGCTGTTGTAGAATATACAGATGCACCAGGTAATGAAGTATTGTTGCATGTATCTGAATTGGCTTGGGAACGTACAGAAAATGTAACCGATGTTGTGAACATGGGAGACGTATTCGACGTGAAGTACTTTGGTATAGACAAACGTACCCGTAAAGAAAAAGTATCTCGTAAAGCACTTTTACCAAAACCAGAAGGCTTTGTGGAAAGACCACCACGTGATGATAAACGTAGAGACGATCGTCGTGGAAACGATCGTAATCGCGATAGAAAACCTAGAAGAGATTAACTCTCTGTAAGTTTATTCTTAAAGCCTCGACTAATCAGTTGAGGCTTTTTTTGTGCCGTTCAACGGAAAAATGAACTTTTTTTTATTGAATTGTAACATTCGGAAGATTTTTACGTATAAGTATATGCAGTCTATGCAAATTGAACTTAATTTATTTTAATGAGACAGCTTAAGATTACAAAACAGGTCACCAATAGAGAGACCGCATCTTTGGACAAGTACTTACAAGAAATTGGAAAAGTGGACTTGATTACCGCTGATGAAGAAGTAGAGTTGGCACAACGCATCAAGGCAGGCGACCAGATCGCTCTTGAAAAACTTACCAAAGCCAACCTCAGATTCGTGGTGTCAGTTGCCAAGCAGTACCAAAACCAAGGACTTACTTTACCGGATTTGATTAACGAGGGAAACCTTGGTCTTATCAAAGCTGCACAGCGTTTTGACGAAACGCGAGGTTTTAAATTTATCTCATACGCCGTATGGTGGATCCGTCAATCTATATTACAAGCTTTGGCAGAACAATCTCGTATCGTTCGTTTGCCATTGAACAAAATTGGTTCTATCAATAAGATCAACAAAACTTTTGCCTTTTTAGAGCAAGCGCATGAAAGAATGCCTTCTCCAGAAGAAATTGCGAAAGAATTGGATATGACCGTTGATGATGTAAAACAATCATTGAAAAACTCAGGTAGACACGTATCTATGGATGCTCCTCTTATCGATGGTGAAGATTCTAACCTTTATGATGTACTTCGTAGTGGTGAGTCGCCAAACCCAGATAGAGAATTGTTACATGAGTCTTTACGTACAGAAATTGAGCGTGCTTTAGAAACTTTGACTCCTCGTGAGGCAGATGTTATTCGTTTATACTTTGGTCTTGCAGGTCAGCATTCTATGACACTGGAAGAAATTGGTGAAACTTTTGACCTTACAAGAGAAAGAGTTCGTCAAATTAAAGAAAAAGCTATCAGAAGATTAAAGCATACTTCTAGAAGTAAAATATTGAAAACGTATTTGGGTTAAGAATTCAATGCGATAAAGTTATAAAATTACACGTTAATCTTTCCTTAAATTGGCAATATTGGCATATTAGTTGTAATTTTAACGGTAACAACAGTTTATCATGACTGTTCGTTTTTTGATTGATGAATAAACTCCGGCTGATTACCGGAGTTTTTTCATTTATAAAGGTTACTATAATTCGTCTTCTAAAAAGTACCCCTTGTTAAATTCTTAACGATCTTTGCCTATCTTAGGAGCTTACCACCATGCTAATGAGGCACATATCACTAATTTTAATAATTCTACTATTGTTTAATTCGTGTAAAATATCTGATAACACCAAAGAATTTAACGGCTACCCTACGCCTGTTGATGAAAATCTCTGGATTACCTATGGTAAAAATTCCACTTCATTTAAACTATGGTCCCCAAATGCAGAAGAAGTAATATTAAGATTATTTAAAAAAGGTAATGATGTTGAAGCTTTTGATATATATTCCCTTAAAAAGTCAACCACTGGCGTATGGCACATAGCAGTTCAAGGAGATTTGAATGGAACATACTACACTTACCAGGTAAAGCACAACAATAAATGGTTAGATGAAACTCCCGGTATATATGCGAAAGCAGTAGGTGTTAACGGCAATAGAGCTATGGTGATAAATATGGAATCCACTAATCCTATTGGGTGGCACAATGATCGTTCTCCTCTGTTAAAACAACCAAATGAAGCCATTATTTATGAGCTACATGTGCGTGATATGACCATACACCCACAATCTGGTTCATTCTATCCGGGTAAATATTTAGGGTTAACCGAAAAAGGTACCACTGGAAATAATAATGTATCCACAGGTATTGACCATTTAAAGGAACTGGGTATTACACATGTGCATCTTTTACCCACTTTTGATCACTACGCTATTGACGAGACCAATTTAAATACACCTCAATTTAATTGGGGGTACGATCCTAACAATTATAACGTTCCAGAAGGTTCATTTTCAACAGATCCATTTAATGCGGAAGTACGTATTAGGGAATTTAAACAAATGATCAAAGCTTTTCATGACAATGGCATAGGTGTAATTATGGACGTTGTTTACAACCATACGGGCAGAACCGATACTTCTAATTTTAATCTTGAAGTTCCCGGTTATTATTACAGACATTGGGTAGACGGATCTTATTCAGATGCCGCTGCCTGCGGTAATGAAACTGCTTCTGAACGTAGTATGATGCACAAATTCATGATAGAATCTATCACCTATTGGACCAAAGAATATCATATTGATGGTTTTAGGTTCGATTTAATGGGCATTCATGACATTGAGACCATGAATAATGTTGCAGATGCCGTTCTAAAATTAAATCCTGATGCATTACTTTACGGTGAAGGGTGGACCGCAGGAGATTCTCCTTTACCGGAAGAAAAGCGTGCTCTTAAAAAACACATGCAACAATTACCAAAAATTGCAGCTTTTAATGACGATTTACGTGATGGACTAAAAGGGTCTGTTTTTGATGACCAGAGTTTAGGTTTCGTAAGTGGTGACAAGAATAAACAAGAGTCCATAAAATTTGGAATTGTAGGAGCTATTCAGCATCCTGATGTTAACTACAACAGTATTAATTATTCAAATACCCCTTGGGCCAATGAACCTTGGCAATCTATAAATTATGTCTCTTGCCATGACAACCACACACTTTTTGATAAACTGAAAATTTCAAGACCAGATGCTGACGTAGAAACGTTAATAGCCATGGATAAATTAGCGAATGCCATCGTACTGACCTCACAAGGCACTCCTTTTCTACATGCCGGTGCAGAAATGCTACGTACTAAAAATGGGAAACATAATTCATATAACCTGCCAGATAGCATTAATCAGATCAACTGGAATTGGAAAATTGAGAATCAGGAAGTGTTCAAATACTACAAAAATTTAATTCGCTTACGAAAAGAGCATCCTGCATTTTATATTGCCAATGCAAAAGAAGTTCGCGAAAAAGTAAAATTCCAACAGACCAATGATAGCCTTGTTTCTTTCATTATTGATCACAATGCAAACAATGACAATTGGCAGAAAATACTGGTCATTTATAACGCATCAAACAAAAAAATAGATTATAAAATTGATGGCGTTTGGCATAAAGCCGTTTCAGGTAGTACCTTTGACTTTGAAGGTTTACAATTAGTAAAAGATACCATTCAGGTTCCTGCACTTTCCATGTACGTTGCCTTTCAAAAATGAGTATTATTTATAATATAATCCAATCATATGAGTTCAGATTCTCAGCCCAATAACCCACTTCACGGTGTAAAGCTCGTGACCATTTTAGAAGAACTTACAGAGAAATACTCTTGGGAAGATTTAGCAGGACAAGTAAATATCAATTGTTTTAAAAGTAACCCTTCTATAAAATCAAGTTTAAAGTTTTTACGTAGAACACCATGGGCCAGAGAAAAAGTAGAACATTTATACTTACAATCCTTTAAAAAATAATGGGCTTTCATATTGTACTTATAGAACCTGAAATTCCTAACAACACTGGTAACATTGGCAGATTGGCACTTGGCACCGGTTCTACCTTACATTTGGTTAAACCTTTTGGTTTTGAGCTAAGCGATAAACGATTAAAAAGAGCGGGGCTAGATTATTGGCAACATCTTAATGTGGTCATGTATGAAAACGTAGATGCGTTTTTTAAAGAACATGATTACAAAAAAATGATTTTCTTCTCTGCTACCGCAACCAAAAATCATTGGGAAATTGATTTTGAAGATGACATGTTCTTAGTTTTTGGAAAAGAATCTGTTGGGCTACCTAAGGCCTTATTAAACAAACACCAAGAAAACGCGGTTAAAATACCATTATACAGTACACATATTAGAAGTCTTAATTTGGCAAATGCTGTTGCTATTTCCATTTATGAAGGTTTAAGACAAATCAACTAAAGCTCGTTTGACTTTACTTTTTAGTGCTGATTTTATAAAAATTGCATCATACTCCTTGCATATACATTTGATAAAATAAGCACTTCATTTTTAGAATATTCTAAAGCAAAACGGCGTAATAATCGCTTATCGCATTAATAGGATTTACAAGTCGTTAAAATTTTCCTTTACCCAATTATTCGCAGATTAAATGCTTATTTTCAAGCAACCAATAATTCAAATTATCCACCAAACAACGACTCTTATGAACTCGAAAATTTCGGCAATTGTTGTCCTTCTATTTTTTTCCTTTACCTCTACTGTATTTGCGCAGAAAAAGAAAGCAAAAAATAATACTCAAGATGTTGTAATCGACAAAGCTTTCTATGAAAATTTGGAATGGCGAAATATTGGCCCCGTACGTGGAGGTCGATCGCTTGGTTCTACGGGGAGCCCTAGCAGACCTAATGAGTATTATTTTGGAGCAACGGGCGGCGGATTATGGAAAACCACTGATGGTGGTAACGAATGGGAACCTGTGACAGACGGGCAAATAACCAGCTCTTCCGTAGGTGCGGTTGCAGTTGCCGAAACCAACCCAGATATTGTTTATATAGGCATGGGAGAAGTTCAATTGCGTGGAAGTATTACTCAAGGTGATGGTGTTTACAAATCTACTGATGCCGGTAAAACTTGGGAACACTTAGGTCTTGAAGAAACCCAAGCTGTTTCAAGAATCAGAATACACCCCACAAATGAGAATATTGTTTATGTAGCGGCATTGGGCCACCCATATGGCGACAATGAAGAAAGGGGCGTTTTTAAAAGTAAAGATGGTGGAAAAACATGGAAAAAAACTTTATATGTTAGCGATAAGGCGGGCGCAGTAGATTTAATTATAGACCGTAACAACCCAAATGTTTTATACGCCAGCACTTGGCAAGTGCAACGTAAAGCTTGGAAAATGTGGGGCGGTGGTCCGGATTGTAAACTATGGAAATCTACCGATGGCGGAGAAACCTGGAATGATCTGTCTAATAACCCAGGCATGCCCGCAGGACCGTTAGGTAAAATTGGTGTAACGGTATCCCCTGCAGATTCTAACCGTGTATGGGCCATTGTAGAAGCTAATGAAGGTGGTGTTTTTAGATCGGACGATGCCGGTAAAACATGGACCAAAACCAATGACGAAAGAAAACTTAGACAACGCGCATTTTACTATTCTAGAATTTACGCCGACCCTGTTGATAGAGAAACCGTATACGGACTAAATGTTAATTTTTGGAAGTCTACGGATGGTGGGGTAACTTTTGATACTGAAATTAAAGTTCCACATGGTGACAATCATGATCTTTGGATAGACCCTAACGATCCTAATAGAATGATCTCATCAAACGATGGCGGTGGCGTGGTAAGTATTAACGGAGGTAAATCATGGACAGAGGAAGATTACACCACAACACAGTTATATCATGTAATGACCACAAACGATGTACCTTACCATGTGGCTGGTGCTCAACAAGATAATAGTACCATTGCCGTACCAAGTGATGGCTGGGGCCATATGCAGGCAAGAGGTCAAGGAGACGGTTGGGCATATGCTGTAGGTGGCGGCGAAAGCGGGTGGATCACCCAACACCCTACCAACTTGGATATATTTTATGCAGGTAGCCAAGGCGCACTCTTAACCAGGTATGATCGTAGTAACGGCCAATCTAGGGATATACAGGTGTATCCACGGTTTTTCTCTGGTGAACCGGCAAGCGCTTTGCCGGAACGTTGGCAATGGACCTTCCCTATTATGTTTGCTCCACAAGATGAAAACATAATGTATACCTGCTCCCAACATGTTTGGAAAACAACCGATGATGGTCAATCTTGGGAAAAAATAAGTCCTGATCTTACCTATGCAGACCCATCTACTTTGGGAAAGACCGGAGGTGTCATTACCATGGATATGAACGGTCCTGAAATTTACGCAACCGTTTTTGCGCTTGCCCCATCTAATCATGACATTAATACCATATGGGCAGGATCAGATGATGGAAAAATACATATTACAAGAGACGGTGGCAAAAATTGGTCAGATATTACACCAAAAGAATTACCTAAATTTTCAAGGGTAAGTATTATTGACGAATCTCTTCACAATCCTGGTACGCTTTACGTAGCAGCCAATAGATACCAAGTAGACGACAGGCAACCCTATGTATTTAAAACCCATGATTATGGTAAAACTTGGACTAAAATTATTAATGGTATTGCAGACGGGCATTTTGCAAGAGCTGTTCGTGAAGATCCAGTAAGGAAGGGGCTTTTATTTTTAGCAACCGAACATGGCGTATATTTCTCTATGAACGATGGTGAACTTTGGCAAAGCCTTCAACTTAAATTACCAGATACACCGGTAAGAGATTTGGTAGTTAAAGACAATGATGTTGTTCTTGGTACTCACGGAAGAGGCTTCTGGATATTAGATGATATTCAACCCCTAAGACAGTATTCCCCAGAAATGGTTGAAAAAGAAGCTATTCTTTTTAAACCTACCAACGCTATTAGAGGTGTTACCGATGCTTCTATTCAGTATTATCTTAAAGAAGAAAAAGATACCATCACCTTTGAAATTTTTGACGCAAATGACAAATTGATCAACACCTTTACTGGTAGCAAACCAAAATACGAAGTAGACCCTAATTTACCCTATTGGCTTAAAGGAGGCTCCACAAAGCCAACCACCGCAAAAGGGATAAACACGTTCACCTGGGATATGAGATACACAGGAGCTACAACATTTGACGGAATGATCATTTGGAGCGCAAGACCTGCCAGAGGTCCAAAAGCACCCATAGGTTCTTACAAGGTTAAAATGAAATCCGGAAATTATGAGCAAACCTATTCGTTCAATATAGAAATGGATCCAAATCTAAAAGGCATTACAAAAGAAGATTTGGATGAGCAATTTGAGCTTTCCAATAAAATTATGGAAAAAACTTCTGCTGCTAATGAAACGGTAATCAAAATACGAGATATCAAAAAGCAACTTCACGATGCTAAAGAAGAAATTGACGCTACTGACTATGAAACGATAGTAACACCATTTCTAGGTGAGATCACTGAAGTTGAAGAAGCTCTTTACCAAGTTAAAAATCAATCAGGTCAAGATCCTTTGAACTTCCCTATTAAACTCAATAACAGATTAGCATCTTTACGCCGAAGTGTAGAATCTGGAGAAGCAAAACCAACAAACGGTGCCTACAAAGTGTATGAAGAATTATCGGCAGAACTCACTATAGAATTGAACAAATTGAACGGGATTTTTGACAAATACAAGTCAAAGATAAATCCTATTCTCATAAAAAGTGGCGGCACGGCAATTGATTGATCGTAGTTAAAGCAAATCTAAAACAACTGTAGAACGAATTACAAATCCGTATTTTTGTACTGAACAATAAAGGTTTTATAAAATGAAAAAGGCAAGCATAGCGCCATCTCTTTTAGCTGCAGATTTTGGTAATTTACAACGCGATGTAGAAATGGTGAACGCCAGTGAAGCAACGTATCACCATATAGATGTCATGGACGGCGTTTTTGTTCCAAACATATCTTATGGTATGCCCGTAGTTAAAGCTATTCAAAAACATGCTACAATTCCTTTAGATGTGCATTTAATGATTGTTGACCCAAATAGGTATTTGGAAGAATTTGCCAAACTTGGAGCACATATTCTAACCGTTCATTATGAAGCCTGCACTCATTTACATAGAACCATACAAGCCATTAAAGCTTTGGGCATGAAAGCAGGTGTAGCGTTAAATCCGCATACCAACGTATCTCTTTTAGAAGATATTATTCAAGATATTGATGTGGTTTTGATCATGAGCGTTAACCCCGGCTTTGGTGGACAATCTTTCATTGAAAACACTTATGATAAAATAAAAGCTGCAAAGGCGATGATTACCAGAAAAAATTCGACCGCTTTGATTGAAATTGATGGTGGTGTTACCACGGCCAACTCTCAAAAATTAGTTGATGTCGGCGCAGATATTTTGGTTGCCGGTAGTTTTGTTTTTAAAAGCGAAGACCCAACAACTACTATTAAAGATTTAAAGGGATGAAAACTGAATTTGATATTGTCATCGTTGGCGGAGGACCAATTGGTATAGCATGCGGATTAGAGGCTAAAAAAAACGGACTTTCTTATCTGATCATTGAAAAAGGACCTATTGTAAATTCCCTTTTCCACTACCCTAGCAATATGCAATTTTTCTCTTCATCGGAAAAATTGGAGATAGATGAAATACCATTTATCAGTAAAGAAGCCAAACCTAAAAGAGACGAGGCATTAGAATATTACAGGCGAATTGTTACTTCAAATAAGTTGCATATTAATTTGTTCGAAAAGGTTGAGAACGTTCAAAAAAAAGGAGAAATATTCACTATCACATCCAACAAAAATACATATACCTCAAAGCAAATTGTGGTGGCAACCGGTTTCTATGACTTACCCAACTTACTGAACGTACCGGGAGAAGACTTAAAAAAGGTTGTTCACTATTACGATAATCCACATTACTATGCCAGGCAAAAAGTTGCAGTTATTGGAGCAAGCAATTCTGCAATTGATGCTGCCTTGGAATGTTACAGAAAAGGTGCAGAAGTTACACTGATCATTAGAGGTCCAGAAGTTGGTCAACGTGTAAAATATTGGGTAAGACCGGATATCATTAACCGTATAGAGGAAGGAAGTATTAAAGCCTATTTCAACACAACGGTTAAAGCCATTACCAATGACAGTATCCTTTTAAACACTGATACGGGCGAGGAAGAAATTGAAAATGATTTTGTTTTAGCACTAACCGGATATAGACCCAATTTTAGTTTCTTAGAAAAATTAGGCGTAAACATAAGTGAAGATGATAAAAAACTCCCTGAATACAATCCAGAAACCATGGAAACCAACGTGTCTGGGTTATACTTGGCCGGGGTAATATGTGGTGGTATGGAAACTCATAAATGGTTTATTGAAAACTCAAGAATACATGCTAAAATGATTGTAAAAAATATTGTTCTAAGCTCTGTAACTACATAATCCATTGACTTTTAACAGATAACAATCGCTCTAAACAATAGGTAACATATATGGACGTTATGTAGAGTACTTAACTACTAAACCTACCATTATGATATTTTTTGGCACTGGATCAGCTAGTCTTGATTCGGTAAAAACAAGAAACATTACTTGTCAACATTGCAATAATCAAGATACTATTTACATTAATATTTACAGAAGGCACGCACATGTTTTTTGGATCCCTGTTTTTCCATTGGGTAAAAGTGGTAGTTCTTACTGCACACATTGCAAAGAGACTTTAAGTCCTAAGCAGATGCCCGAAGCTCTTAAAATGCAGTATAAAAATATCAAAGGAGAGGCTAAAGGTCCAATTTGGCAGTTCTCGGGTCTATTAGTTTTTGCTCTGTTAATAGTGTTTGCTATTTACTCTAGCGGCAAGAATAAAAAGGATACACAATTATACCTAACACAGCCCGCCGTTGGTGATATTTATGAGTATGAAGCAAATAATGGCAGCTTTTCTACCATGCGACTTGAAAAAGTAACAACAGATAGTTTATTTCTTTCCTTGAACGATTTTGAAATATCAAAAAAGTCCAGAATCTATAAAATTGATAAGGACGAAAATTATTCTGAAATCACTTATGGATATTCTAAAAGTGAAATGATTCAAATGCACAAAGAAGGCATTGTTTTCGATATTAATAGAGATTAAATCTATTAAATATATATCATTTAAAAGCCACATCTTTTCAGATGTGGCTTTTTACTTGTGACCCCGGAGGGATTCAAACCCCCAACCCTCAGAGCCGAAACCTGCCTGCCGGCAGGCAGGTCTGATGCGCTAAATTAATTCTTAAGAATACTTTTCAAGAACTCACGACCGATACCCGATTTGAAATATTTTTCTCTAGCTCTTGCTTCAACACTAGTTTTAAACTCCTCTTTATAAACTAAAACCCAAGGTAAATACCCCTTGGTCGATTTGTTCTTTCCCGAATTATGTTCCACTATTCTTTTTTGAAGATTATTAGTCATTCCTTTATATAAACGACCATCTACTTCACTTTTTAAAACATAAACGTAGTACATAATATAAATCAAAAAGGTCCTGCAAAAAGCAAGACCTTACATTTAAGTGACCCCGGAGGGATTCAAACCCCCAACCCTCAGAGCCGAAATCTGATGCGCTATTCAGTTGCGCCACGAGGCCAATATATATTTAGCAATTAGCAAAACTAAAATTCTGCTAATTCTATGTTATGCCAATTTCTTCTTTACAATCGTAGAAATTAATTTACCATCTGCTTGGCCGGCAAGTTCTTTAGACACTATGCCCATTACTTTACCCATATCCTTCATTCCAGAAGCGCCAATAGCATCAATTGTCTGTACAACTACCTTCTCAACTTCTTCTTCAGAAAGTTGTTCTGGTAAAAATTGCTCAATTACAGCAATCTGTGCCAACTCAGGATCAGCAAGGTCTTGTCTACCCTGCTCTATAAAAATTGCAGCACTGTCCTTTCTCTGCTTTACCAGTTTCTGAACAATCTGTATTTCATCTTCTTCAGTTACTTCTGACCCTCCACTAGTACTCGCTACCAATAACGCAGATTTAATAGCTCTAAGCGATTCTAGCGCTACTGAATCCTTTGCTTTCATAGCTAATTTCAACTGCTCCATTACTCTTTGCTGTAAACCCATTTCTTCTATATTTTGGTCTGCGAAGATAAAAAATAAAACCCGAAAACTGACTTAGTTTTCGGGTTTAATACATTACTACAAATGCAGTGTTAGTCTACATTATCATGTAAAAAAGAGTTATTCGATCTTAATTTAATATCATCGTTACTATCTCCACTTAACGAGGTTCTAGAGATTTTTTTTTCGCGCGGACTATCCTCTAAATTAACACCTTGTCTTTGATAAGCAGGTTTTTTCTCATCATAACTTGTTGGTGCGTTGTTCTTGAACTTATAATTGAAATCCTTCAACTTACGTCTACGTTCATCAGCTCTTTCCCTCAATAATTCTTCAATAGGGGTATCTAAAGGATCCAACTCCTCTTCCGGTTGCACCTCTCTTCTTGGAGCTACGGTCTTCTTTTCAAAAATAAGCTCATCTTCCACAACTTTTGGCTCAAATTCCTCAGCTTTGGATTTTGCTCCTGTAAGCTTACTTTCCAATTTCATATAGTCATCTAAACTATATCTTTTTTCTCCGTTTTTATTGTACTCCAACACAGGAACAATTTCAATGCTATCATTGACATCAATATCCTTAACTTCATCATGGAGGTCAAACATGATTACGTTTTCCTTCTCCTCTTCCTCTCTCCTAGAATATTGAAAGTTGGTAGCAAATCTATCATCTTCATCTTCAACCTTTAATTCCTGTGGGTCCACAACTTCTATATCTCTCAATGAAGTTGGAGCGTCTACTATTACAAAGTCTTCTTCAGAGACATTCTCCGCTAATACTTCCTCGTAAAAAACATTAAAATTCCTGATGTAGTTCGTTGTAGGAATCAAATCAAAATCATCTTCCTCAACGAACTCATACTTTTTTACGGGTTTGACTTCTTTTACCTCCTCTTCCTCATCGTCCATCTCTAAAGTATGAACTGTTTTTTGGTTAGATAACAACATTGCCTCTGCACGTTGGCCGTCTTCTAACGTATGAATAATTTTCTTTGATTCGGTATTTACAATATCATCTTGCTGTTCAATGTTAAACCCCGTTGCAATTACGGTTACGGCTATAGCTTCTCCTAAGCTTTCATCTTCACCTACACCCATAATAATGTTTGCACCGTAGCCAGCTTCTATTTGAATATGATCGTTGATTTCACCAATCTCATCAATAGTAATTTCCTGTGCACCGGAAACGATCAATAACAATACATTCTTAGCTCCTTGGATCTTATTATCGTTCAATAACGGTGAATCCAATGCTTTCATAATAGCTTCATTGGCTCTTGCAGAACCAGATGAAATTGCCGATCCCATGATTGCGGTACCACTATTGGACAATACCGTTTTAGCATCACGTAAATCTATGTTTTGAGTGTAGTGATGTGTAATAACCTCTGCTATACCTCTAGCTGCAGTTGCCAATACTTCATCTGCTTTTGAGAACCCGGCCTTAAAACCTAGGTTACCATACACTTCCCTTAATTTGTTATTGTTAATTACGATTAGCGAATCTACATTTTTACGTAATTTTTCAATACCTAATTGTGCCTGTTCAACTCGCATTTTACCTTCGAATTGAAACGGCATTGTAACGATACCTACAGTAAGAACATCCATTTCCTTTGCAAACTTGGCAATTACGGGAGCAGCACCAGTTCCTGTTCCCCCGCCCATACCAGCAGTAATGAAAATCATTTTGGTAGTCGTATCCAACATACCTTTTATGTCTTCCATACTTTCCATGGCCGCTTGCTCACCCACTTCAGGATTGGCACCAGCACCCAAACCTTCTGTCAATGATACACCTAACTGTATTTTGTTAGGCACCGGACTATTATCCAAGGCCTGTGAATCAGTATTACAGATTACAAAATCAACTCCGTTGATACCCGCCTGGAACATGTGGTTTATGGCATTACTACCACCGCCACCTACACCAATGACTTTTATAACGTTGCTTTGATTCTTTGGCAGATCAAAGGAGATATTATCAAATTCGCTGTTCTTACTCATATTCTAATTATTACTGGTTATGTATTCTTATGCTATGCTTATTACTCTGCGTTATCTAAAAATTCTTTTAACTTTTCAGTCCATTTATCAAAAACAGATTTTCTTTCCTTATGTATATCAGGGCGTTTTACGGTTTCCGTTTTATGCTCTGCATACACCAATTCTTCTTCTTCCTGCTCTTGAATAATTTCTTCCTGTGTTAATTTCAACTTCTCTTGGTTCTTAATGGCGTTCATTAAAAGACCAACAGCGGTTGCGTACAACGGACTAGCAACTTCTTCATCAGAATCGCCCGCCAAATGCTCGTTAGGGTACCCAATTCGAGTATCCATTCCTGTAATATATTCTACCAATTGCTTTAAATGTTTTAATTGGCTTCCACCACCTGTAAGCACAATACCGGCAATCAGTTTTTTCTTTTGCTCTTCGTGACCGTAGTTTTTGATCTCTACATACACTTGCTCAATAATTTCAACAACTCGTGCATGTATAATCTTAGAAAGGTTCTTTAAAGAAATCTCTTTTGGCTCTCTACCACGTAATCCTGGTATAGATACAATTTCATTATCCCTATTTTCACCCGGCCATGCAGAACCAAATCTTGTTTTTAATAATTCTGCCTGTTTTTCAATAATGGAACAGCCTTCTTTAATATCTTCGGTAATAACACCACCACCAAAAGGTATTACTGCGGTATGCCTAATAATGCCATCTTTGAAAATAGCCAGATCAGTTGTACCACCTCCTATATCGATCAATGCTACACCTGCCTCTTTTTCTTCTTGACTTAGAACGGCATCAGATGAAGCTAAAGGCTCTAACGTAATGTTACCTAGATCTAAACCTGCACTCTTAATACAACGCCCAACGTTCTTTATAGAAACCACCTGACCAACTACTACATGGAAATTAGCTTCTAACCTACCACCGTACATACCAATAGGCTCACGAATTTCCGCTTGTCCATCAACTTTGTATTCCTGTGGCAATACATGAATAATCTCCTCACCAGGAAGCATGATCAACTTGTGCACTTGACCACATAACATATCCACATCATCTTCACCTATGACTTCCTCAGAATCTTTTCTAGTAATGTAATCGCTATGTTGCAAACTTCTTATATGTTGCCCGGCAATACCAACGACTACAGAACCGATCTTAAGCCCTGAGTTTGCCTCTGCTTCCTCAACCGCTTGCTGTATAGATTTTATGGTCTGTGTTATATTATTAACCACACCTCTGTGCACACCTAAACTTTTGGACTTACCTATACCCAAAATCTCAATTTTACCATATTCGTTTTGCTTACCGATTATGGCAACGATTTTCGTTGTCCCTATGTCTAACCCGACTGAATATTTAGTTTGTTCCATTTTAATTATATTTTAGTGCACACCACCTGGTTATTGAATTCTAAACTTACTACCGCATAATCCTCCAAGGTTTCATCCTTGTTCGCTTTGGCATAAAATGCCTTAAAATTGCTGAACTTGGCCTCTAAGTCTTCAATACCGCCTATGTTTACAACAAAATTATTAAGCCTTAACCGTAATTGATATTCACTATCACCTTGAACGTGAATACCTATTACCGATTTTCGAAAAAAATCGTCCTTATTTATATGTTCCAATATGACATAGACATCCTCAAGGCTTTTACCACTGATATTGCCTGTTATAATGGGAACTCTAGCTGAATGATTATTGGAAAGCGGCATTCTCTTTCCTTCATCATCTAAATAGAACTTTTTATCCCCTTCTATGCGTCCGATTGGTTTCCGTTGAACTATTTTCGACGTAAGCTCGCCATCTATTGTAAGATAGACCTGGGCACTTTTCACCATTTCATTGGCCTCAAGGGCCTTTTCTACAGTATTCAAAACTATATTTTCTTTAGGCACATTTTTGAGGCCTCCGCAATTTTGTATTAACAATTTATTAACCGCCGCTTCAGTGAGGTACAAATTTTGGTCACCAATGAATTCTACCTTCATACCGACCACCTGTTTTGCACTATTTCTTTCGTTAGAAAAAGCGTACAGCCCAGTGATTACAAGTATCAACGCCGCTAATTTTATAAAGCCCAAATTAACCCGCATAAGACATTTCTTTTTTTATTTTCACTACTTCCAAGCCTATATCTCCGGCTCCCATTGTTATCAATACTTCTGGATTTTGATTTTTTACCTCAGAAAGCATTTGTTCCTTTGAAATTAATTTTCTATTACCGTTTGTCATTTTACCTAACAACCATTCTGAATCTACCCCTGTAATAGGCTCTTCCCTAGCCGGGTATATATCTAACAACAGCACATTTTCAAAGCGTGACAAGCTTTGTGCAAACTCGTTCGCAAAATCACGTGTTCTTGAAAACAGGTGCGGTTGAAAAATTGCCAACACTTTTTTATTGGGATGCATTTCCGAGACGGCTTCAAAAACCGCATTGATCTCAGTAGGATGATGCGCATAATCGTCGATATAAATGAAATCATCATTTTTTATCTGATATGAGAATCTTCTTTGTACTCCCTTAAAGGTAGACAGTGCCTGTGCAAGGCGATGCGGCGGGGGACCTGCTTGCATCGCCATCGCAAAAGCCACTAAACCATTGAGCAGATTATGCCTTCCTGGCTTGTTAAATTCAACCCCTTCTAGTTTGAGGTCGGGGGTCTCCAAATCGAATATGTAGGTGCCATGTTCTATTTTTATGTTCCGGATGCAATAATCCGAATCGTCTTCTATACCATAGGTCAACCCTTTTAAAGGCAACCCGTTACGCACAAATAAGGTGCCGCCCGGCTTCAACCGCTCGGTAAAATCCTTAAATGTTTTTTCCAGCTCCTGGGCATCTCCATAAATATCCAAATGATCTGCATCCATTGAGGTCACACAGGCTACATTTGGTGTTAATTGCATAAATGAACGATCAAATTCATCTGCCTCAACAACAGAATATTCCGTTCCTTCCAACAAGAAATTACTATTGAAATCTTCTGATATACCACCTAAAAAAGCGGTCATTTTTACACCTGTTTCTTTTAACAAATGCCCCAGAATACTAGAGGTGGTCGTTTTACCATGTGTACCTGCAACTGCCAAACAAAAAGAATCTTTGGTAATTAGACCCAATACTTCTGATCGTTTTTTAATGGTAAATCCATTCTGTAAAAAGAACTGATATTCCGTATGGTTTGATGATACCGCAGGCGTATACACCACCAAGGTATGTTCCGGGTCATTCTTATACACTTCTGCCACTAGGTCAATACTGTCCTTATAGTGAATATCCATACCGGAAGCTGCCAGTTCTTGGGTCAACGGACTCTCGGTCTTATCGTATCCGGAAACCGTTTTATTTATGAACGCAAAATAACGCGCCAAAGCAGACATACCAATGCCTCCTATGCCAATAAAATACACTCTATGTATTTGCGCTACGTTCATTTTATTGTATTAATTTTTCTATTTCATCACAGATATCAGCCGTAGCATTCGGTAATGCCATTGCCTTGATATTCCTTGATAATTCCTCTTGCTTTTCCGATGTATTAAAGACGGATTCAAACTGCATCTTAAATTGCTCATCAAGCTCTTTTTCCCTGATCATTACTGCCGCATGCTGTTTTACCAATGCCAATGCATTCATGGTCTGATGATCTTCTGCCACCACCGGTGACGGTATAAAAAATGTAGGCTTTCCTACCAAACACAGTTCTGACACCGCACCTGCACCTGCCCTTGAAATAATGAAATCTGCCGCTACATATGCTTTATCCATAGAATTCAAAAAGGCATGTACTTTTATATTAGCCGACTGATGGGTTCTATAGGTTTCATAGTACCCTTTACCACATTGCCAGATTACCTGTAACCCCAAACCTTCAAAGTAAGCTAAATGATCCGCTACTAATTGATTAATGCGTCTAGCCCCTAAACTGCCACCCAACACCAACAGCACTTTCTTATTGGTGGTCAATTCAAAATAATCTAAAGCTTCTTCTTTGGTAGCTTTCAATTCCACCAAATCTGACCTAACAGGGTTACCTGTCAATACTATTTTGTCTTTTGGAAAAAACTTCTCCATACCCTCATAGGCCACACAGATTTTCTCCACTTTATCCTTTAATAGTTTATTGGTAATACCCGCAAAGGAATTCTGCTCTTGCAATACACAAGGAATACCCTTCGACGTCGCCATTTTTAACAACGGACCACTAGCAAAACCACCTGTACCAATTACGGCATGGGGCTTAAACTTCGATACGATGCTATTTGCTCTCATTAAACTACTTATCAATTTTATTGGAAATAGTAGATTTTTAAGGGTCAGTTTTCGCTGAATTCCCGTAATCCACAATCCCTCTATTTTGTACCCCGCTTGCGGTACTTTTTCCATCTCCATTCTATCCTTTGCCCCTACGAACAAAAATTCAGCATCTGGATACCTCCTTTTCAACTCGTTCGCTATGGCTATCGCCGGATAAATATGTCCGCCGGTACCTCCGCCCGACAAAATAAACTTATAACTGCCCACTTAAAATCTCTAAAGGGTTAGTCTCGTCCATATCCAAATCGTTGCCAGAAGCACTTTCCTGAACTATACTTTTATTACTTGCACTCAATATGATGCCTATTGCTAAACAGGTCATCCAGCTAGAGGTACCACCACTACTGATCAATGGTAAATTTTGCCCCGTTACCGGAAACAACTCTACCGCTACCGCCATATTTATCAATGCCTGAAATACTATAGGCAACCCAACACCCAACACCAACAATTTGCTGAATATGGTTGCACAGCCATTTGCCACTACCACTATCCTAAACAACAAGAACATGTAAAAAAGCATTAAAATGAATCCGCCTACTAGACCATATTCTTCTACGATTATCGCATAAATAAAATCCGATGAACTCTGTGGCAAAAAGTTCTTTTGTACACTCTTACCTGCTCCTTTACCTACAATACCACCGGTTGCTATCGCAATCTTGGCACGCTCTATTTGATATGTGCCTTCAGTATCATCCGGATTAGAGAAACTATCTATACGGCTCATCCATGTGTCTACCCTATTCGGGAATAGATCTGGAAAAGCTTTCGCCGTTAATATGAAAATGGACAAAAACAATATTCCCGTACCCACGATCCCCAATAAATATTTCATTGGATATCCTCCTAAAAAGCACAATACCATCACCATAGAGAATACAATGGCCGCCGTTGAAAAGTTAGCGGGCAATATTAATGCCACCACTAAGAAAACCGGTAACCACAATGGCAGTATACTTTCCTTAAAGGTTATTTTAACATCCCTCACCTTTGAAAAATAGCGCGCTACATAGATCATCAATACTACCGCTGCTAAATTCGAAGGCTGAAAACCAAAGCCGACCAAAGGCAAACGGATCCAACGACTATCATTGGTGCCACCACTAGAAGTGCCTTGTGCCAAAACAAATATGAGCAACACCAATACAATGGGCAGTGCTATCATAGAAAGCCCCTTGAAAAAATGCGTGGGTATTTTATGCACCCCATAAATAATTCCAAAACCTAAAAACAACAGTATGGCATGTTTTACCAAGTGACCAACCGGCGTACCATTGCCCACTACATATACCAAATTACTACTGGCACTGTATACCGGCAAAAATGAAAACAAGGCCAAGAGTGCCGCAATGGCCCAAATGGCTTTATCTCCTTTTATATTTTGGAATATATTCAACACCTTATAGGTTTTTTACACAGTTCTTAAATTGATCTCCGCGATCTTCATAATTTTTAAATAGATCAAAACTTGCACACGCAGGTGACAACAATACGGTATCTCCACGTTCCGCAATTTTATAGGCAACCTTTACCGCTTCTTCCATAGCATAGGTTTCCACTAAAAGGTCAACAGCCTTACCGAATACGTGCTTGATCTTTTCATTATTCTCACCCAAGCATATAATCGCCTTTACCTTTTCACGTACCAATGGCATTAGCTCCATATACTCATTTCCTTTGTCTACCCCACCTACGATCCACACAGTAGGTGTTTTCATACTATCCAATGCGTAATAGGCAGCGTTTACATTAGTTGCCTTTGAGTCGTTTATATACTCCACATGATGTATTTTCAACACCTTTTCCAAACGGTGGGGAGCCCCTTGAAAATTAGAAACACAGGCTCTTATGGTCTCTTTACGAATGCCGACCAATTTTGCAATTGTTGCCGCTGCCATAGTGTTCTTTACATTGTGCTGACCTTCTAAGGCCAAAGTGTTCTTCGTCATGCTAATAGTGTCTGTTGTTGTTTTTATTATTATCTCGTTTTGTTCTATAAATGCACCTTGTTCAACTTCGTTATTCAATGAAAAGGGCATTAATTTTGATTTCACCGGGTGTTTGTTCAGCCAATCCACCAAAACCGTATCATCTGCGTCATAAATCAAATAATCGTTTTCGTCCTGGTTTTCCGCTATTCTGAATTTTGATGCGATGTAATTTTCAAACTCATATTCATACCGATCTAAATGATCCGGTGTAATATTCGTAATCACGGCAATGTGTGGTTTAAAATCTATAATGCCGTCCAATTGAAAACTACTGATCTCAAGTACGTAATACTCAAAATCATTCTCCGCAACCATTTTTGCATAACTATCACCAATATTACCTGCCATACCAACTTTTAATTCGGCACTCGCCAAAATATGGTTGGTTAGCATAGTCGTGGTCGTTTTACCGTTGCTTCCCGTTATACCAATGATTTTGGCATCGGTGTATTTAGATGCAAATTCTATCTCTGATATTACCGGTACGCCTTTCTCCACCAACTGCTTTACCAAAGGCACTTTATCCGGTATACCCGGACTCTTCATGACCAAATCGGCTTTTAATATGCGGTCTTCAGAATGCTGTTCTTCTTCCCAATCAATCTCAAAATGTTCAAGAACGTTTTTATACTTTTCTTTTATTTTTCCTTTATCGGATACAAATACATCGTACCCTTTTTTCAATGCTAAAATGGCTGTTCCTACTCCACTTTCTCCTCCTCCAAGTACTACTAAAAGTGCCATTATCTAATTTTTAAGGTCACTATAGTTACAATTGCCAATAAAATGCCCACAATCCAAAAACGGGTTACGATCTTACTCTCGTGATACCCTTTTTTCTGATAGTGATGATGTAAGGGCGACATTAAAAATATACGTCTACCCTCGCCAAATTTCTTTTTTGTGTACTTGAAATACCCTACCTGCATCATAACTGAGAGCGACTCTGCAAAGAAGATTCCGCACAAAACGGGAATCAACAATTCTTTACGCACAATAATTGCAATCACGGCAATAACTCCACCTATGGTCAAACTTCCCGTATCTCCCATAAATACTTGTGCCGGAAATGCGTTATACCATAAAAACCCGATCAGCGCTCCTACAAAAGCGGTAATGAATATCAACAACTCACCTACTCTTGGTATGTACATGATATCCAAATAATCAGAGAAAATAATGTTACCCGATACCAGGGCAAAAATGCCCAATGTAAATACTATGATTGCCGATGTACCTGCGGCAAGACCATCTATACCATCGGTTAAATTAGCACCGTTGGATACTGCGGTTACGATCAATATGATGATAGGGATGAACAGCAACCAAGCATATTCTTTTGCCCCTTCTCCAGCCCATGAAATTAAATTGCCATAGTCAAATTCGTTATTCTTAAAGAACGGCACCGTGGTCATGGTAGATTTAATCTCCTCTCCCTTTACTTGCTCTACGGTGTACTCTTGTGTAATTATGGTCTTATCATGATCACGCATGGTCACTTCTGGGTGAAAGTATAATACAGCACCAACTATAAGCCCCAATGTTACCTGACCCAAAACCTTAAACCTGCCTTTTAAACCTTCTTTGTTCTTTTTAAACACTTTGATGTAATCATCCAAAAAGCCAATTGCACCCATCCACAACATGGTAAAGGTCAATAGTATAATGTAAATGTTCTCCAACCTTGCGAACAACAACACCGGGATCAGGGTAGACATAATAATGATCACACCGCCCATAGTTGGTGTACCAGCTTTTTGCTTTTGCCCATCAAGACCTAGATCACGAATAGTTTCACCTACCTGTTGTTTCTGCAAGAACAGAATTACACGCTTACCGTACACTGTTGCGATCGTCAACGAAAAAAGAATAGCCATTGCGGCACGAAACGTACTAAACTGAAACAGCGTAGCCCCGGGCAACTGGTATTGTTTTTCTAAATATTCAAACAGATAGGTTAACATAAAATCTTTTATTCTTGCTTTTAAGCTTTGGTTATTTATCTAGGCTGCTCAACAGCTCTTTTACTATTTTAAAATCATCGAATTCAACACGCACACCATTGGTTTCCTGATAGGTTTCATGCCCTTTTCCCGCAACCAAAATGATATCGTTATCAGCCGCCAATTGACACGCTGTCTTTATGGCCTGCTCCCTATTTTCAATGGAAAGCATCTTTTTTACATTTTGTGGCTCTACCCCAGCTTCCATTTCGGTGATGATTTCCGCGGGCGATTCCGTTCTAGGGTTGTCCGATGTAAAAATGACCTTATTGCTCATTTCCGTTGCGATATTACCCATTACCGGACGCTTTGATCTGTCTCTATCGCCACCACACCCCACAACGGTGATGACGTTTTCATTTCCAGTTCTCAACGTGTTGATTGTCTCAAGCACATTTTTTAGGGCGTCCGGCGTATGGGCATAATCAACTATTGCCGTAATTCTATTTTTTGATATATAATATTGAAACCTTCCGTCTACATTCTCCAACTCACTTATTAAGCGAAGGGTTTCCAATTGATCCAATCCCAATAAATCTGCCGTTGCATAAATTGCCAGCATATTGTAAGCATTGAAATGACCTATTAATTTTGACCACAGCTCGTTGTCATTGATTTTCAACAACTGACCATCAAACTGGTTCTCTAAAATCTGTGCCCTATAATCGGCATAGTTCTTTAGCGCGTACGTTGCTTTTCTAGCTTTGGTATTCTGCAACATGATCAAGCCGTTCTTATCATCTAAATTGGTCAATGCAAAAGCCGTCTTTGGCAACTGATCGAACAATATTTTCTTGGTATCACGATATTCTGCGAAGGTCTTATGGTAGTCTAGGTGATCATGGGAAAGATTGGTGAAAATTGCCCCCGCAAAAGCCAAACCTTCCGTTCTTTTTTGATGAATACCATGTGAACTCACTTCCATAAAGCAATATTCCACACCGGCATCGTTCATTAATTGTAAATGCTTATTGATCACCAATGCATCGGGCGTGGTATGTTTTGTAGGAAACTCGGTATCATCTACCATAATTTTTATGGTGGACAACAGCCCCACTTTATACCCTGCTTTTTTAAACAATTGATACAACAAACTAGACACCGTTGTTTTACCATTGGTACCCGTAACACCTACCAATTTTAAATTTTTTGATGGCGTACCGTAATAGTTAGAAGCCATCAATGCCAATGCTTGATTTCCGCTTTCTACCTGTACATACGTTACATCATCTACCATAGTTGCAGGCAACTCTTCACATATGATCGCTCTAGCACCAGCTTTTACTACGGCATCTATATATTTATGTCCATCGGTAATGGTACCTTTTATAGCAACAAAAGCATCGGATTTTTGCACTTCACGGGAATCGAACTGCACCGAAGCTATATCACAAGTGGTAGTACCGCTAACAGCAGTAATACGCACCCCATATAATATGTCTTTCAATTGCATCATATCAACTCCAACACTATTTTTTTCACTGATTTCAAGTCTGTTCCCTTAGAGATCGATTGGCGCTTTACCTTTCCGTTCCCTTTCACCTCTACTTCAATTCCTAAATTCTCCAAAATGGCAACGGCATCCATTCCGCACATTCCCTTTACATTGGGCACCTCAGCATATTTCTGCTGTGCTTTTTTATAGTAGCCATTATGAGAATCCTCATTATCCGCCACCAACACATCTTTGACATCCACCTCACTGGTTAATGGCGATGTTGCATAGACTTTCTGTGCTACGGACTTAAATACCGGCCCGGATACATCTGCACCATAATACCCTACACTTTTATCTGGTTTGTGAATTACCACTATACATGAGTATTTTGGTTCGTCTGCCGGAAAGTAACCTGCAAAAGATGAGATATACTCGTACTTTGATCGGTCTTTAGAGACATAGTTGGTTTGCGTAGTACCTGTTTTCCCAGCCATGGAAAAATTCTTGGAATACATACCATGACCCGTTCCATGCTCTTTTTCCACTACATTCTTTAGGATCTGCTGCACCTTTTTCACGGTTTCTTTTGAACATATAGCAGGGTTCAATACTTTTTTATCGAACTTCTCAATAGTCTTGTCCCACTCCTTGACCTCTTTTAACAGCCTTGGCTTCACCATTTCACCATCATTGGCAATAGCGTTGTAAAATGCCAAAGTCTGTAAGGGAGTCATAGAAACCTCATAACCATAAGCCATTTGCGCCAATGACAGTCCAGACCAACCTTTATCCCCAGGGTAACGCAATACCGGTTTGCCCTCACCTACAACCGGTAAGCCCAGTTCTTTATGAACACCCATGGCCATTAGCCTGTTTACATATTTTTCCGGATCGCTTTTATACCCGTCATTGATCATTTTGGCAAACGCTACGTTAGACGATACTTCAAATGCCTTGGACATGGTTATTTTACCATGACCGCCACGCTTGGTATCTTTTACCCAGTGTCTATAAATTTTCCAACGCCCCTTTTCGGTATCGATCACCGTACTGGTATCAATAATTTTATCTTCCAAGGCCGCTACCAAATTCACCAACTTAAAAGTTGAACCCGGCTCGTGAGATTCACCTATCGCATAATTTAAACGCTCGTAATATTTACCCTCTGAAGTCTGACCCAAGTTTGAAATTGCCTTTACCTCACCGGTCTTTACCTCCATTACGATTACCGTTCCATGATCTGCTTGGTATTTCTCTAACTGTCCCAATAATGCATGGTGCGCTATATCTTGTATATTGATATCAATGGTAGAGTACACATCATAACCGTCTTTTGGCTCTACGATGTTATCATTACCAATAGGCTTCCATTGGCCTTTTGCAATTTTCTGCTTTAAGCGCTTGCCAGAAATACCCCTTAGGTATTCACCAAAAGCACCCTCCATACCCACACGGGTATAATATCCATTTTCATCTACACGCTCATACCCAACACTACGCTCGGCAATTTTACCCAACGGATGCTCTCTTTTGGTTTTCTGCTCAATGATCAATCCGCCCTTATAAGCACCCTTATTAAATAGCGGCATTTTTTTAACCGCCATGTAATCTGAATAATCCAAGTTGCGTACGATCAACGCATACCTATTTTTATTCTCCCTTGCCTTTCTTAAAATTTGCTGGTAATGAGAAGATGTTTTACCAAACTGCTTTGCCAAGGCATCGGCCAAAGGTTTTACGTTTTCCTTAAAATCTTCGTTGCTTACGGTTACGGCATCAAAACGGATGGTGTATTTAGAAACCGAAGTTGCCAAAAGACTACCGTCATCTGAATATAGATTTCCCCTATTGGGCTCGATCGTGAACATACGCTCGGTACGTGTATCGGCAAGGGCCTGGTATTTTTCACCGTCTACAATTTGTATGGAAACCAGCTTAAACAACACAGCGCCCGCAAAGAGCACCATGCAGCCCGCCACTATGTAGAGCCTTTTTAATATGCTTTTATCCGTTACCGCCATTACTCCTCTTCATTTAAAGATTTCACTTTAATTTTCTGTGGGGGAGTTTCTGAAGGAAATAATCCTTTTTCCGATATTTTACCGGTAATGTTCGATTCTAGCTTCAACTGCTGTACATCTGATCGCATATCTACAAATTCGTTACGCAATTCTTTCACCTCTTCGTTCAACAATGCAATACGGTGTACTTTTTGATCGGCGCTATGGGAGCTACTGATCATTACCGTTGCCAAAAAAGAAATGAAAATAATGAACAGCCAATTTTTAGGAGCGTCGCCGCTCACCAAAAATTTTCCCTTCAAAAGGTCAAATACACCCGTTTTCACTTTACTTTTCGCCATTGCGTTCCGCTATTCTCAATTTAGCACTACGTGCTCTGTTATTCTCTTTTATCTCTTCTCTCGTTGGCACTATCAATCCACCAACCTTTTTTAACGGTACATCTATATTCCCGTAAAAATCTTTTTCGGGCTCCCCCTCAAACTGTCCGGCCCTTATGAATCTTTTTACCAATCTATCTTCTAATGAGTGGTAACTAATTACACTTAACCTTCCTTTCTCTTTCAACAACCCCGGCACCTGCTCCAAAAACTCCTTGATCACCGCTATCTCTTGATTCACCTCTATGCGAATGGCCTGATAGATCTGTGCCAAAATTTTATGCTGCCTGTGCTCCGGCAAAAACTGTTTTAATGCCACTTTCAAAGCATCGGTAGTTTGGATCTGCTCATCTTCCCTATTGGCAACAATTACTTTTGCCATGGCGTTCGCATTTCTGATATCACCATATTCAAATAACACTTTTCTTAAGTCGTCATAAGAATATTTGTTGACCACATCAAAAGCAGACAATGTATTGCGCTTGCTCATTCGCATATCCAGATCTGCATCAAAACGGGTTGAAAAACCACGTTCCGCTTGATCGAACTGATGTGATGAAACGCCAAAATCTGCCAAGATTCCATCTACCTTTCTAATGCCATAGAACTTTAAAAACTGGGTGATGTATCTAAAATTTTCCGCGATCAGCGTAAATCTTGGATCACCTAACGCGTTTGCCTGCGCATCTTCGTCTTGATCAAAGGCATACAACTTGCCTTCTGGCCCCAATCTTTTCAATATTTCTTTAGAGTGACCGCCACCACCAAATGTCACGTCTACATATATACCGTCTTCCTTGATGTCCAACCCATCTACTGTCTCTTTCAGCAATACCGGATTATGATACATCTTTATCGTCTTTTTTGTTCAGCATTACGCGCTTTACCAAATTCTTCTTCTCTTCCTTAGATATAGATATGGTAGCCTCGTACTCCTTAACATCCCAGATCTCCAAATGCTTCCGCATAGGCACTATCTTCACCTCTTTTGTAATTCCCGCTAAGGAAATCACGTCTTTTGCCAACAAAAGTCTTCCGGTACCATCTACTTCTACCGGTCTTAGACCATCCATGAAAATTCTTTGAAAAAGTTGGCTTTCTTCATCAAATCTGTTATTCTGGTCCATTTCTGCCATGATTTTATACCATTCTTGTGCAGGATATAATTCAAGGCATTCATTATAATAAGACTTCTTGATAAAAAAACCTTCATTTAAGATCGGAGTCATTTGATTGCGCAGCGCAACAGGAAGCATGATACGCCCCTTGGCATCGGCCTTGCAGTTAAATGTCCCAAAGAAATAAATGTCCAAAATGGATAGGTTTTATTTATATAACTCAAATATATAAATATTATTACCACATTTTACCACTAAAAACCACTTTGTTAATAAATTACCCCTTTTGTGAACCATTTTTGCCACTCATCGGATTTTTTTGGAACAATTTTACCACTCGACCTTTATTTTGGCGAAAATTGAAAGTTGACTGGATCGCAAAAGCACCTAATCGAAAAGAGTTGTTTGCTATTCTCTGTAATTACCTATATTTGGGCAATTATGATGAGTAGTGCGCATGGAAAACGAATTGATTAACGAAGGTGGCTTTAAGTATATAGAAAAAGGTGAAGGAAAACCCATAATTATTCTTCACGGACTTATGGGCGGACTCAGTAATTTTGAAGGGGTAACTTCTTATTTTCCTCCTAAAGGATATAAAGTGCTTATACCTGAACTTCCGCTATATTCTATGCCAATGTTGAAGACCACGGTAAAGAATTTCGCCAAATACCTTAAAAAATTTATAGACCATAAAGGGCTAGAAGATGTTATTCTTTTAGGGAACTCTTTAGGTGGCCATATTGGTCTTTTACATACCAAATTATATCCCTCAAAAGTAAAAGCACTGGTGATTACCGGCAGCTCTGGACTTTACGAAAGCGCCATGGGAGATGGTTACCCTAAACGTGGTGACTATGAGTTTATTAAAAAGAAAGCCCAAGATGTTTTCTATGACCCTGAGGTTGCCACCAAAGAGATCGTAGATGAAGTTTTTGCCACAGTGAACGATCGTGTGAAATTGGTGAAGACCTTGGCGATCGCCAAAAGTGCCATTCGTCATAATATGGCACAGGATTTACCCAGCATGCAAACCCCTACTTGTATTATTTGGGGTAAGGACGATACGGTTACTCCGCCAGATGTTGCAGAACTGTTTGATGAGCTTTTACCGAATTCCGATTTATTTTGGTTAGATAAATGTGGCCATGCACCTATGATGGAGCACCCGGACCAGTTCAACACCATTTTGGATGACTGGTTGACAAAAAATAATTTTTAAATACCCTACGGATGAAAATAAAGTCGGCCGACTTTGTAATGAGCAACTCCGATGTTACCAAGTGCCCCAAGGAGCCTTTGCCCGAATATGCCTTTATAGGACGTTCCAATGTAGGTAAGTCTTCATTGATCAATATGTTGACCGAGCGTAAGAGCTTGGCAAAAACATCTGGCAGACCAGGTAAAACCCAGCTTATTAACCACTTTAAGATCAATGAAAATTGGTTTCTGGTAGATTTACCGGGGTATGGTTATGCCCGTGTTTCCAAAAAAGATAAAAATACCTTTCAAAAATATATTACCAATTACTTTTTACAACGAGAGCAACTGGTATGCTCATTTGTACTTGTAGATATTAGGCACGATCCACAACCTATAGATATGGAGTTCATGCAATGGATGGGTGAAAACGGAGTACCTTTTGCCATCATTTTCACAAAGGCTGATAAATTAAAGCCAAAAGCCATTGAGCGACAAGTAAACCTGTATTTAAACAAACTCACCACAGATATGTGGGAAGAAGCTCCACCGCACTTTATCACCAGCTCTAGCCACCGCAGTGGCCGCGATGAATTATTAGCTTTCATAGACGACATTAACGACAAGTTTTTTGAGGCAACGAAGTAGTTGTTGGTTGTTCGTTGATGGTTGTTCGTTGATGGTTGTTCGTTGATGGTTGTTCGTTGATGGTTGTTCGTTGATTAAAATTTAGCTTTGCTAAATTTCATGCAACAAAAAAGTCTATACTCTAAATTCTATTTTCTTACTTCATAGCCCATACTTAGTACTTAATGCTTCTTACTTTACACTTCCTACCTCTCAAATTTGTCAGTTCGAGTGATTTTTTTACTGCAGCTGAGCGGAAGTAAGAAAATTGTATCGAGAACCATAGCGTGTTCCAAACCTGTTCTCGATACCCTCCTTGTCGGCGGACAGGCAAATTCCTCGTGCCTCGAATTCCACTCGAACTGACAGTGGGAACTTATAACGAAAACAACTGAAAACTGAAACTGCCTACTGAAACCAGCATTACATCTTGAGCGCAGTCGAAGGGACCGGAACAAGCATCACTTCGGCTACGCTCAGTGACCGAGTGAGACCAACAACCAACAACGAACAACCATCAACCAAGCGCAGCGATCAACTCTTCCACTCCCTCAAAAGCATTTAGTTGTTCTGTTGTGACCAGCACCTCTAAATCATAATCCGTTTCCTCTAATATAATAGGATAGGTAAATGCATGTCCAAATTTGCTTTTATAGCTTTCTTGGAATTCATCTTTATGAAAGAACTCTAGTTCGTAGCCTTCTGTCAATAAACCTTCCCTAAACGTTTTCCATTGCTTTTTCTCGGTGAAATTCCCGTGGGTCAGTGAGCACAGGTTACAGTTATAGGTTGTGGGACTCACTATTTTATGGGCAAAGTCCAACATTTTACTACCGGTATCACTATTGGCATTATAGATAAACAAAATTTTCTTTGACATGATTATTTGGTCGTAAAAATACCCAAACCATACATCATAATTACACAGCTATGCTTTTCGGTAATGGGGAATGAATTCTAAATTGTAGGTCTATTCTTTAGTGGTATATTAGGAGTGCAATTACACTTATACAATAGTTGTGCAACATTTCTAAAAGACAGATTTGAAAAGAACCATTTTTATTTTAGTAATTTTATTTTCCTGCTGTAAAGAACAGTCCAAAGCGGAGGGTAAAATTGAAGAAAAAATTCAACGGACGGATTTCGGACTCGATTTTTCGGACTTTGCAATTTTAAAATTTAACCCCGAATGGCACTGGATTTTTGAAAACTCAAAACCGTCACCAGCGGATTTAAAATTGAACGAACTAAGCAAAATTGAATTTATTCTAGAAAAAGCAATAATAGAACACAATAGCGAACTAGAAAATGATTCTAGATGGAGACTTGAACTAGAAGGCTACAATCGACAATATGTAGCTATCTTAAATGAAAAAGGAGAAAAAGAAGTTTGGATAAATTTTTTCTGTGATACTGGTTGGACAGAGGACCAATTGAAAAGCTATCCTTATGAGGTTGATGATGGTGGAAATTGTTTTTTCAATATTAAAATTAACCTCACTACCGGTTCTTATGGAGATTTGAGAATAAACAGCATTGCATAAAAAACGTTGCACAACAAACCTATAAACAATACGGGTTATGGGCATATTAGCAGGGTTTGCGTATTTTTATGAAGTCCGCAAAATCTTTTGGATTTGACATTAAATAAAAAAGAAAAAGCAAAACAAAAAGGTTTGGCTAAGTTCCAAACGGAAAGCAAAAGCCAGTTTGCTCCCGTACTGTTCATAGCTAAAACGTTAGCAAATATACCGAATCACGTTTCTCACAAATTTAAAACTTGATAAGTAGAATCTAAAAACAATATAAATGGAGAAGAACAATAAATTGGAAATCATAGGATTTGTGCTCATGGTCATCGGTGCGTTATTTTGGCTGTCTAAAAAATATTATGCAGTTGAAGCACTTAATACAATTTATGGTTGGATAGATATTATATTGCCATTAGGGCTTGCAATTTGGGCAATTGGCTATATGAAGAAAGAGGGTTTAAAAAAGAAGCAAAAATAGAGCACATAGAAAAAAGAAAAACAAAAAGATTTCACTAAGAACAAGGCTAACCACAAACATTAGTTTACCCACCTACTGCTTACAACCCAACCATTAGCAATAATTCTATTCACACTAACAACAGTAATGACCAAAACATTTTACATTTTAATATCCATTTTCTTTTTGAGCTGTGAAATCAACCAGAATAAAAAAACTACTGATAAAGAGCCTAACATATTATTTATTATAGCGGATGATATGGGAAAAGATGCATTGAACGGATATGCAGAAGGAACTATAAAACCCCATACACCACATTTGGATGCCATCAGAAAATCAGGTGTAAACTTTACTAACTTCTGGACATACCCAACGTGTTCTCCAACTAGAGCTTCCATGATTACAGGTAAATATGGATATAGAACTGATGTAACATGGGCAAATCAAAAATTGAATGAGAATGAAGTTTTATTGCAAAAATACATCAGCGAAAACACTGATGATTCATACACGACAGCTGTAGTTGGTAAATGGCACATCTCTGGTTATGATACAACCATTAATCCTGAGACCTTTGGCATTGACTACTATGCAGGTATATTTATCGGTTCTGTAAAAGACTATTATAATTGGCCTTTATCAGAAAAAGGAAAACAAACAATTTCTAAAGAATATACTACCAAAAAATTTACAGATCTAGCCTTCAATTGGATCAATGAACAAGAGAAACCTTGGTTTATGTGGTTGGCATATAATGCCCCGCATACGCCTTTTCATATTCCTCCTGCAGAAATGCATAGTCAAGGAGATTTGCCACCATACACTAAAGATGTGGACCCAACCCCTTATTTTATGGCTTCTATTGAGGCTATGGATTTTCAAATAGGCAAACTTTTAAATTCTATTTCAAAAAAGGACAGAGAAAATACGATAATCATTTTTTTGGGCGATAACGGTACAGAACCCATAGTTACCCAAGATCCATATGATAAAAATCAAGTAAAAAGAAGTCTATATCAAGGCGGTATAAATATGCCCTTATTTGTATCCGGTAAGGGTGTAGAAAGAAAAGGTAGTGATAACAACTTAATTACGAGTACGGATATTTTTGCAACAATTGCGGAAATAGCAGGTGTAGACATTGATGAAATTAACGACAGCAAAAGCTTTAAATCTCTTTTTTCTGAAAAGAAATCCATTAGAAAGTATCAATATGCTGAAATGAAGAATAAAAAAAATGATGCTTGGACCATTAGCAATGGCACTTACAAATTGTTAGTATTTGCAGATGGCAATGAAGAAATGTACCACTTAATTAATGACCCTTACGAAAAAAGCAACATTTTAAATTCGCCACTCACCACTGTTGAAAAGAAAACTAAAGAAGCCCTAGAAGCCGAATTGTTGAGGATCAGAAATTAAAATAAGTATTGCCAAATACAGGTTGTACCTAATACACCTTTTAACATTTTAAAATGTTCTTTGATATGACCATTTGGTCATAAAAACACCCAAAACATACATAGTTTTTGACCAGTTATGGTTTCCCGTAACGGAGTCTGAAAATGAAATTGTAGGTTTATTCCTTAGTGGTATATTAGGAGTGCAATTACTCATATTTCTGAATATGGCGGCATATGTGTAATTGTGCACATATACGATAGTTACAGCAAATAGCTCAAAAAATAAAATTACGGTCGGAAAATAACTAAAATGGAATTATTGGGAAGTAAATGCCGAAATAGCTAGAAATTATGGTCTAATATTTTATTTGTAACAAAATGAAATTTTTGACACTTATAATATGAATCAACCAAGACATTTTAAAAACTATCCTTATGAAAAATAACATTTACCTTCAAGCATTATTATTATTTGGAGCGCTAATTATCTATGAAGCACTCGCTTTTCTTTACAAAGATGGATTTACTATAAGCGATATGAATTGGATTGGAATTGTAGTTTTTACTGCTATTTATTTGATTTACAATATTTATAAAAAAAACAAAGCTTAGATTTTAACTCGAATTGAATAAAATAAGCTTAATCAAACGGGATCCTTTGTTAGCTTGCGTAGATGGACTTCACCCAAGCGAAACTGTTTCGACGGAATTCTTAGCTTGTTTGTGCAAATGGATTTTACTCGGGCGGAATAACTAGGGAAACGTAAATTTTCGTGTTTACTCAAATATGTCGCAACTTGCTGTAACAATAGTAACCGTTGCACAAGCCTATAATTAGAAATAATCACTATCGAT
>CERD01054258.1_pt1 | contig 67634 bp, 55 predicted proteins | sample 530931 | NCBI WGS metagenome assembly CERD01 (sample SAMEA2621101, study PRJEB7988) | marine metagenome | isolation source: saline water (ENVO:00002010), including
TGGGGCTTTTTATTTTGTGTCCCGTTTTTGGGGTACAGATCAGTCTTAGGGGCTTTTTATTTATGCTTTCTTTTTCTTATAAGCTTTCTTTTTTTGTTTCTTTTGAGCGTTGTGATATGTGAACCAATCTTCTTCGGTGATTTCATGGTAGTAGTCGCATTCATCTCTTAAGATCTGTGCTGTTGTAGCTGGTACAGCTGCGATTTCAACTCGAACACCTGCGCCTTTTAAGTGCCTTACTAGTTCAACATAATCAGAGTCTCCAGACATGATAATAATCGTGTCCACCTTTGCAGCCAATTGCGTAGCCTTAATGGATAAGGGAATGTCTGCTGATTTATGGCAAGGAGCTACACTTCCATGAAAATTTTGATGAAGCCTTTCTGCTAACTTACTTGAGATAGCAACTCCTTCTCTAAAATAAATCATGCGATTCAACTGCCTATTGTCCAAAAGCTTTGGAATAAGGGTGTCAAAGTTTAACATTGTATTCTGGTTTTTCGTTGCTGAGTGAATGCTCTTTTCTATATTATTTCCATCCACTAAAATGGCCACTTTCTGACCAATGACAACATCTACATATTCTTCCATATTAATTTCCTAATTTTTCTTTATCTAAAAAGTTTGTGTAAAATTTTAATTCCATAATGCTCTCGCGAATATCTTCTAGAGCCTCATGAGTGTTTCTTTTTTCAGGGGTTTTTCCATAAATTTCTTTAAAGACCACTTTCCATGAGCTTACGTCTAGCATTCTATAGTGGAGTCTATCGGCAAGTTTCGGCCAGTATTTATCAATGAATTTACGGTCTTGATGAATGGAGTTTCCGGCTAGGATAGGTTTCTCCTCTTCGCCTGCAAATTCCTTTTCAATAAACTGAATTAACTCGGATTCTACTTCTGAATCTATTTTTCCGCTAGGGATTTTATCAATTAAACCAGATTTTCCGTGGTGCTCTTTGTTCCAGTCATCCATGCCATCGATGTATTTTTGTTCTTGTTTAACCACTTGGTGATATTTCGCTAATTCTTGCCAATTTTCATCGGTGACAATGGCAGCTACCTCGATGATTCGCTCTTTATCAACGTTCAATCCGCTCATTTCTAAATCCACCCACAAAAACTTCAATCTGTCCTCCTTGCTCAATTGATGTTTAAGTCTAAGGAATCACGAAGCTTTCAACAAGGGAAACAAATGAAATGCTGTAGGAAATGGCGTCTTTGTTGACAAGTAATTGCTTCCTACCAAGATTTTCTAGCTCTATTTGCTCTTCAAAATGGAAATCTCCAGTCTTTTCAAGGCTCTATGTGAGCTTTAGGCTGAATTTTACTCTTTGCTGGCTCTGAGTAGGCTAGCTGAGTAATATTTTTCAAAAAAAGCACAAAGCTTTAGTATTTTGCAGTGCATATTAGGTGACCTTGTACGAGCAATGCGTTAAGACTGAGGGTTAACGACTTTGAGGGAATTATACGGAGAGGAATTTATGGGTCAACGAGTTCATTGGAGTGGTCGCTTAGCATTTATTTTAGCAGCAGCAGGGTCTGCCATCGGTTTGGGAAATATTTGGAAATTCCCATACATTGCCGGGGTAAATGGTGGCGGAGCTTTTGTGCTTATTTATTTATTATGTATTGCATGCGTTGGCTTGCCAGTTTTAATTTCTGAAATTTATATTGGTCAAAGGACTCAATCTAATGCGGTAAAAGCTTTTGAAAAACTATCGGGAGATAAAAAGACCTTTTGGTCAGCGCCTGGTTATATGGGACTAATCTCAGCCATATTAATTTTAAGTTTTTATAGTGTCGTTGGTGGTTGGGTTTTAGATTTCTTTTACCAATCAGTCAGTTTTCAGTTTCAGGGAAAATCAGCCGCTGAGATTTCTGACATTTTGGGTGGGATGCTAGGTGACCCTGTTAGAATGTCAATTTCTCATACTCTATTTATGGGTCTAACAGTTGCAATGGTTTATGGTGGAATTAAGGATGGATTAGAGCGTTGGACAAAAATTTTAATGCCAGCTCTCTTGGTATTATTAGTTGCTATGTTAGTAAAATCAGTAAGTCTTGATGGATTTTCTGCTGCCATTTCATTTTTGTTTTCTCCTGATTTTTCTAAATTAAGTCCAGCTGGGATTTTAGAGGCTGTAGGTCACAGTTTCTTTACCTTATCACTAGGTATGGGAGCTATGTTAACTTATGGTTCTTATTTAAATGAAAAAGAAGATCTTTTGAAAACAGGTCTAATGATTGCTTTCTTAGATACCTTTATTGCGCTTTTAGCTGGGGTTGTTATTTTCTCAATCGTTTTCAGCTTTGATTTAGAGCCGGCAAGTGGACCAGGTTTAATGTTTGCTACATTACCAGGTTTATTAGCACAAATGCCAGGTGGCGATTACCTTTCCATCATTTTCTTTATGTTGGTTTTGTTTGCTGCTTTGAGTTCGGCGGTTTCGATTTTAGAAGTAGCAATTACTTACTTTTCCGAGACTCTTAATAAGGACCGAAAAAAGGTCACTCTTGGAGCGGGACTTGTTATTTATTTAATGGCCTACTTACCCTTATTTTCTTTCAACTACTGGAAAGAGGTTAAGGTTTTTGGCTTAAACTTTTTTGATCTTTTTGATTCAACATCATCGCATTACCTTCTACCAATTGGTGGACTAATGATTTCCCTTTTCATGGGCTGGAGACTTGGTCTTGACGATAGTATGAGAGTAACGAGTGGTAATAAGCCTCTTGCACTTGGGCTGATGTGGTTAACTAGAGTGGTAGCTCCCATCGCAATTGCGGTGGTAATTTACCAAAAAGTCGTGGCCTAACAAGAAATTTACATTTCATAAATCAAAATTAAAAGCATAACCAGTAATTGGTTATGCTTTTTTGTTATGGTTGATATTGGCTATAGTCTAGCATTTCAAGATTTGAAAAAATGAATTTGCAAGGGGGCCAGCCCCTGATGTTTAATAATTTCATGGGGAGTGATCCTCTAGATTTATGAGCTGCAATTTTCATAAATCTCCTAGTTGTTTTCTATTGGTTTAGGCTCTCTTTTTGAAAGAGAGCCTTTTTTTATTCTGCCAAAAACAAAAAAGCCTTTCACCGGGGGAAGTGAAAGGCATAATCGAGCGGGGCCTCGTATTATTAATGTCTTAGGTCTTTAATGAATTTCTCAAAGCTAGAGTTTGAGTTAGCAATTTTAGCATTTATTTTTTCAAAACCAATTTTTCTCATGAACTTTTGAGCAGCACGCATACGGTGAGGGATGTTGATATGGATTTGGTGTTGGTCAGCTTCTTCAGCATAAGCGCATAACATATTAACTAGTTCAGTTCCTAGGCCAAGTTTTCTGTAGAAGCGATCTACATAAAATTTAGTAATGCTAGCGCTTCCGTCTTTACTGTAAAAAATGGCTGCACAACCAACGATTCTACCATCGTCTTCGGCTACTAAAAAATTTCCATTTTTGTAGTAAAAATCAATCGAAAGTAAATCTTGGTCTTTCTTTTTTAAATCAATTGGTAATCCATATGCCTTACGGATATCTTTTATCAATGAGATTAACTCAAAAACATCGGCGTTAACTGCTTTGCGAATGCGAATGTCTCTTTTTCCTTTTACTAATTTATTGAATAATTGATTTAACATATTTACCTCTCTAAATGCTTACACTCTCTATTAAAGCGAAATCTGTTCCGGCCAAATTTAATTTAAATGCAGCTGAGGGCCTCTGTGCCAAGAGATTTACAAATAAGGACAATTTCCGCTAGCAGGTGTAAAAGAAATAGGATGGCTCTAGCTGGTTTAGGTCAATTTTGAGCTAGGAATTTAGATTCTTTATATTTTATGAATGAACGTATCATTATGATACATTAACACCCCTAAAGTCTTGAAAACTTTCGATTCTGTAGTGATATCCGATAAGAAGCTGTGAGAAAGCTTTTAGTTGTATTTGTATTATGTTGTTCCATTGCTAGTCTTGCTGAGCAGTCAAATCCTTATAGTTCTTACCAGTGTTCGATCGGAGCAGCTGAGTTAGGGGATATCAAGGAGTTTATTGTTTGTGAGCAAGAAAGCTCGGCTTATGCTTGCGGTGCCCTTGGTTTATTGGCAACAGGAAAAGCAGTATCTCATATTACCAGAAATAAAATGGCTTCAGACATTCTAGAAAAAGCTGAGAAGAGATCTTCTCGGTCGGCGAAGAGAGTTTATCAATCAATGCTTTCTGAGGTCGCAGAGCTACGTAAAAAGATTTCTGACTATATGATTGCCAATGGCTCGGAAAATGTTCCTAAAGGGGTTTTAGAGCGTTTAGGAGCCACAGAGCAAAGCGACGGTGAAACTTTAAGAAAAGATACGGCGGAGTTTAAAAAGAATGCCTCAATGAGTAAGGACCAATTTGCTCAAGCTAAAAAAAGACTGCTTAGCTTAGACAGGGAATTGGCTGAAATGGGTGCTCGTACATCCATGATGAATTACAAATCTTATGAGGACTTAGGTGCAGCAACGAAAGAGCAGCTTAAAAAGAAAGTGAAGTCGGTATATGAAAAAGTGGCTGAGCTTATCAAACAGGGCTTTTCTCTGAGAAAGATTTCGGCAGATCAAGTAGCTGAAGGAAAGCTCTCGGCCTTTGAAAAGTCTTTAGTAGAATCAGTTTTATCGAGATTAAAACGGGCAGGGCGTTTTGCGAGTTATAAAAACTTTGGTAAGTGGGTATCTGGCTTACGAGCATCACTAGGAGTGAAGTCTCTAAGTAGTTCCAAAGGGAGAAAGCTTTTGTCAAAAGCTAAGGCGGGTGGAAAGGCCATTTCAAAAAGCGCTGGAAATTTGGCCGCTAAGTCTGGCGGAAAAGCAGGGCTTGCCGTTTTGGGTGGGCATATAGGTCTGGCCTTAGCCTTAATGTCAGAAGCCATTCCCGGTGGAAATTGTGAGTCTACCTTGGACGACTCCTATTTCAATCGGGAATCCTTTTTGGGGAAATGTTATAACGAACCCAAATTAGAGGCCGATACTTTAGAGTTCTTAGATTTATCGGAAGGCAAACAAGAGGAAATTTTAAAAAACAAAGACATATGTGCCTACTACGAAGCATTACATGAAAGCATGTTTAAAAATGTTGAACCTTTTAATTTACAATGCAATCCACCTTACACCATTATAGATGTTAAACGTGGCGGTAGCCAAGAGCAGCGCCTGAAAATCCGCTCTGATAAAATAGGGAATATCATTAGCTTTGAAGCAAGGGATAAGGTAATGAGTGGTAATGGCCTTGGAAATGTGGATCGTAGAATGGAATTTAACTCAAAAAATGAAGAAACCACTAATAACCAATACATGGCCAAAGATTACAGAAGTTTAAAGTTATTGGGTCAAGAAGCGGTACGCTGTTGCCAATCACCAGAGGAAGACCTTTGTGTGCAGTCCTTTAAGCAGGAAAAGAAATCGGTTCGACCAGAGAGTGAAGCTTCACAGGTACGCTAACTTTTTGATTCAATTTTAAAACACTTCTTCCAAAGCGCTAGATCACTTCTCCGATAATTTGCGATTTTAAGTCCAAATCACTTAAAGCTGTTATTAGTTGTTCTGCATCTTGTGTTGCTACAACCATTCCCATGCCCATATTAAAGGTTTTATACAATTCAGATTCTTGTAGACCAGATCTTTCAATGATTGTTTGCATTGCTTTGGGGAGCTCGGAAATGGCAGGGACTTTGTCTAAGCGATATTTTAACTGAGGATTCATGCGCTCGATGTTTTCGACGCCTCCGCCGGTGATATTTGCAAGCCCCGTAATTAAGCCAGGGTAGTCTTGTCTTATCTTTTGTAGTGGTCTTACGTATAGCTTGGTAGGTTCGAGAAGGTCTTTTTTTAGTTCTGTTTCATCCTTTTTTAAAAGTTTTCTTACTAGAGAGTAGCCATTTGAATGAAAGCCGCTAGAGGCTATACTAACTAATTTGTGACCGACTTTTACTTTGTCTGCACTCAACAAGTCTTTCTTAAAAACCTCACCAATGGCGAAGCCAGCAAGGTCAAAGTGCCCCTCAGAATAAAGGTCTGGCATTTCTGCGGTTTCACCACCAATCAAAAAGCAAGCCGCTTCCTTGCATGCGTTGATGATGCCACTAAGTACTTTTTCGCTAGTTTGCAGATTTAACTTTCCAGTGGCAAAATAATCTAGAAAAAACAAAGGACGAGAGCCATTGCAAATGAGGTCATTTACGCACATAGCAACCAGATCAAAACCAATACTGTCGTAGGTTTCGGTTTCGATAGCCAACAAAAGCTTTGTCCCAACTCCGTCAGTGGCCGCGCTTATAAAGCGATTTTCATCCATTTTGTAGAGAGCAGAAAAGCCACCGATGCTATCTACTACGCGATCGTCTTTCATGTCGATCATTAGAGATTTTATTCGATCGACGAACTCGTTGCCTTTTTCAATGTCTACGCCAGCTTCTTTGTAATCCATTTTCAATCCTTAGTGTCTAAAGTGTCTTGTACCGGTAAATTCCATTGCGATGCCGAACTGATCACAAGCCTCTATGACTTCCTCATCACGGATACTTCCTCCTGGCTGAATAATGTATTTTACGCCAACGGAGTTTGCAATTTCGATACTGTCCTTAAAAGGGAAAAATGCATCGCTGTATAGTAGCGAATCATTCATGTTTAAGTTTTCTTTGTCGTTAAACCTTGGAACTACCAATCTTTCCAAAGCCTCCAATCGGTTTGGTTGTCCCATGCCTGCGGCGACCATCCATAAGGTGTTATTTTCTGTTTTTTGCACTAAGCAAATGCCGTTGGATTTTAAATATTTTCCACAGGTGCTGGCAAAACTCCTTAAGCTTTTCATTTCTTCCGGAAGGCTTTTCTTGGTTTTGACAACAAACTCGGTGTCATACTTTTGGTCCTCTTCTGTGACTAGTAATCCACCACAAATGCTACGATATACAGCTTCTTTTTCATTTAAGTTTCTGCTACTGGTTTTAATTAATCTCAGATTTTTTTTCTGGCTTAAAATTTCAAAGGCTTCTTTGGAAAAGCTTGGCGCTAGGATCACTTCAACAAATTTTTCTGCTAAAAACTCCGCTGAATTTTTATTAACTTCAGAGGTAAAACCAATGATGGAGCCAAAAGCACTAACTGGATCGCCCAACCATGCGTGTTTCAATGCTTCTAATTGATCGCCCGAAGCGGATAGGCCGCAAGGATTATTGTGTTTTACTACGCTAACTGCGTGCTCTAAATCATTTAATAGTTTTACTTCCCATGAAGATTTCCAAGCAGCATCCATATCTAAATAGTTATTAAAAGAAAGTTCTTTTCCATGGAGCTGTTCTATATTAAAGAGGTTGTTTTCAGGATGTTTTTTCAGTTGGACAAATTGCGCTTTTTGATGAGAGTTTTCACCGTAGCGTAAGTTTTTTTCTTCTCCTAGTACTGGCTTTGTTAAATGCTCAGAACTTTCTTCTAAGAAACTCTCTACGATAAACTGATCGTAAGTGGCGGTCATTTTAAATGCACTTATTGCCAAGTCTTTTCGGTACTCTCGATCCAGTTTTGAATTTTCGTAGTTTTCTACGAAGCTTTGGTATTGAAGTGGGTTACTTAAAACCGCAACATGTTCAAAGTTTTTAGCGGCCGCACGAATCATTGTGGGGCCTCCGATGTCTATGTTTTGAATCCTTTTTGATTCATCATTGCTTGATTTCGCAACTTCTTCAAAAGGGTAGAGGTTACAAACTACCATATCAATTGCTGTAATTTTAAGATCCTGAGCTTGTTGAATGTGTGATTCTAATCCTCGATCAAATAATATTCCCGAACCAATTTGGAAACTTATGGTTTTCATTCTACCATCGAAGCTTTCAGGGTTTCCGGTGATTTGCTCAATAGGCGTGGCCTCTAGACCTAGCTCCTTTAGTTTGGCAAAACTACCACCTGTAGAAATGACTTGAATGTCATTTCTTTTACAGAAATCTGCAATCAAGTCTAAATTGCTTTTGTCGCTAACACTAATTAATGCAGTTTTTATTTTCATGAGTTTTCCTTTTATGCTCTTGAATATTCCACGGCGTTCTTAAAAATTTGTTGGCAGAGCTTTTCGCTGTTAAAGGGATTGATCCCAGGTTTCAGTGCGGCCTCTGGATGTGGCATTAGTCCAAGTATTTGTCCTGTTTCGTCACATATACCTGCTATGTCAAAGTCAGAACCGTTAATGTTTTCAGCGTATTTAAAAACTATTTGTCCATTAGAGAGTAGTTTTTGGTATTGTGAATTTTGCTCCTCTCCTAGCACAAACCTTCCCTCGCCATGCCTGGCTGGCATTGCAATTTCGGCTTGAATGTCTTTAAGCCAAACACAACGATTTTCAGGTTCAACCTTTAAGTTTACCCATTGATTGATAAAGCGACCTGATTGGTTATAGCTTAGACTCAGTGCCAAGTTTTCACCGAAGACCCCAAGTTTGCTGAGGATTTGAAAACCATTGCATACTCCGAGGATTAAGCCTTTGTTATCAAGGTATTGTTTTAAATGATTTTTGATTGATTTTTTAAGACGGTAAGAAAAAATTTGCCCCGAACCTAATTCATCCCCAAAGGAAAACCCACCTGGAAACATTAAGATATTATAATTTAAAATCATCTGTGGTTCATTTTCTAATTCTTTCAAACGAACAAAATCTACTTTAGCCCCAAGATTTAAAAAAGCCTGAGCAGATTCTTTTTCACAGTTAATACCATTGCCTGAAAAAATAAGTACTTTTGGATTATGCATTTACAGATTCCTTCCAGGCTTTTTCTAAGTCTTTTAAACTGATTAATTCATCATTAAATTCAAGGGTGTAATGTTCAGATACGGATCCGAGTTTTGTAAAACTGTGTTCTGAAAACGCATTTTCGAAATTAGCTTCATCTTTCTGCGGAATACTAGCAATAAACCTAGCTAAACCTTCATTAAAAAGTAGGCTTAAGTTTTTACTAGATACAAGCAACTTCGCTCCTAGCTTTCCACCAAAACAAGATTCAGAAAGGGCGCTGAATAGGCCACCTTCTGAAATATCATGCAAACTTGAAAACTTGAGTTTTCCACAATATTTGTGGATATCTTCATAGAGTTTATAATTTTCTTCTAGATCATATTTAGGAAAAATACTTTCATCTAGGTCGATTAAAAAGTTTCTAGTAAATTCCCCGGCATAAAGTTCATTGGATAATTTATTGCCAATTAAATAAATTGTATCACCATGATTTTTAAAGTTTGTTGTGGTGAAGTGTTCTTCTTTTAATGGGGCAACACCTGTTACTAACAAACTTGGGCTCACCGAAATTTTTATGTTTTTTCCTTCATGTTTGCCGATAAAATCATTTTTCATTGAGTCTTTTCCGCTGATCAAAGGTGCTTTGTATTGTATAGCAATTTCTTTTAAAGCGTAGCAACTTCTCACGAGCTGGGCCATTTTATGTTCTGCATCTGGATTTGTTTCTGATGGAATAGGATCAGGCCAGCAATAGTTATCTAAAATGGATAGCTTTTCTGGGTCTGCTCCGCTTGCTACCAAATTTCTGACGCATTCGTCAACACTAGCGATGGCGGCAAAATAGGCGTCTTCTTTAGCAAAAAGATTTTGAGAGCCATTACTAACTGCGAGTAAACTATTATCAGAGCCACCATGAGCAGACATATCAATTACACCTGCATCACTAGGACCATCTGAGTTTTTACCAACAAAGGGTTTTCCGTAGCTTGCTGCTCCAACTTCGTGATCATAGTTTCTAACCAAATTTTCTTTTGAAGCGATGTTGGGTAGAGATAAGACTTCCATAAATAAGTCTTTTGTGTTTTTAGGAAGTTTTTTTCGAAAATCTTTTCCATGCCAGGCTTTGAAAGGATTTTCTTTTACCGAAAAAGTAGCTTTCAAATTCTTTTTTGGAAGCCCCTTGTGCATGAATTCTAAATCTAAATATGCCAAGCACTCTCCGTCATGACTTACCTCTAAAAAACCAGTATCGGTAAAGTTTCCTATTTCAAAGGCCTCCACCTCAAAGTTTTTAGCGAGTTCTAAGAAGCTCTCTAGTTTTTGCGGCGCTACGCTAAAACTCATTCTTTCTTGGCTTTCCGAAATCATAATTTCAAAACTCGCTAGTCCTGCATATTTTAATGGAACTTTTTCGAGTTGGATTCTAGCACCACCAGTTAATTCGGCCATTTCGCCAACACTAGAACTTATTCCTCCAGCGCCATTATCAGTTAATGAGCTATATAGTCCTTGGTTTCTAGCTTCTAATAAAAAGTCTGATAATTTTTTTTGAGTAAAAGGATCACCAATTTGTACGGCGGTTGCAGGTGCGTTTTCATCTAATGCAAGACTGCTAAAAGTCGCGCCGTGGATTCCATCAGAACCAACTCTACCGCCAGCTACTACGATGTAGTCACCAGCTTTTTGGTTTTTTAAATGGGTTTGAGGATAGTGTTCGGTGCTTGGAGGTAAGGCGCCAATTGTACCTACGTAGACCAAAGGCTTTCCCGCGTAAGAATCATCAAAATGAATGCTACCGTTTATAGTTGGAATACCGCTTTTGTTTCCGCCATCCTCAACGCCAAGGTGAACCCCTTCTAAAACTCTGGATGGATGTAAAATACGATCAGGTAGACCAACTCTATCTGCTAAAGTCTTATCTGCAAAACAGAACACATCCATATTTGCAATTGGCTTTGCGCCGATCCCAGTTCCAAGAATGTCTCTGTTAACGCCTAATATTCCAGTTAGAGCGCCACCATAGGGATCAAGGGCCGAAGGGGAGTTATGTGTTTCTACCTTTACGCAAACATCCATTTTTTCGTCGTAACGGACTATTCCAGCATTATCACTAAAAACTGAGACTAGGTAATTCGCTTCGCCAGATTTTTCTAATTCCTCAGTAGTGGAACGAATAAAATCAGGAAATAGACCATTTACTTTTAAATTGGATAACTTTTTAAAAACTCCGGTGTCAGTTTCAGAGTATTCAATATTGGCGGAAAAAATTTTGTGTTTACAGTGCTCGCTCCAAGTTTGCGCCAAAATTTCCATTTCAACATCACTTAAGTTTTGACCAAGAGATTTTTCTTTTCTTTGTTCTAGCACCTTAGTTTTATTGAAATACGTTTGTATGCATTTTAGCTCGGTTAAATCCAATGCCCAGCAATTTTCCTTAGACCATTCTAAAAGTTTGCTGTCGCTTTCATTTAGATTATAGAATTTTGTTTCAGGCCTTTGTTTTTCTACTTTAGGCATATGGTAGAGGCTGGGTCTTTTTTCTAGGTATTGTTTTGCAGGGTAGGCATTGATGATATGTAAAAGTGAATTGCCAAAATATTCATTCATAAACTCAAGGCATTCTTCTGAACTAATCTCATCTTGACTATGGATATGAAAAAGTTTTCCGCTAGAGACTTCAAACTCACAATTTGGTTTTAAGATTTTCAATGCCTCCTTGAGACCAGCACCGCTATTGTCTGTAACACCTGGGCGTAGTAGTATCTCGCAGTAGTAGCCAGTGTCTTGTAAGCTAGATTCTTCTTGGTAGCCATAGATATATTCAGTTACTGGGTCGTGAAGGATTTCGTTTTTAAGTTCATAAAGCTCTTTTTGAGAAAGTTCTTGAGAAGATTCTATGTTAAAGATTTTCCCCTCTAAGACTGACTGTAGCATAAGTTTTGGAAAGTCTTTCTGCATTGATTTTTTAAGTTTTTCTCTTTTGTATTTTTCTTTACTAACTACTTCAAAACGATAGTTCATTGAGTAAGTCCTTTTTGTTTCCGTTATGTATTTTTAATAAAATTTCTGGAAAGTATTTATTTTCAAAACTTTTGCCTTTTTCAATCACTTCTTCTAAGTTTTTAGACTCAGCAATGGAAAAACTTTTTTGTAAAATCAGTTTGCCAGTGTCTAATCCTTCGTCCACAAAGTGGATGCTTAAGCCTGTGGATGTATCTCCATTTTCATAAGCCTGCCTGTATCCACCTAGGCCCGGATATTTAGGTAGTAGGCTAGGGTGAATGTTAATTACTCGGTACTGCTGTAGTTCTTCGTCGAAAAATCTTTGCAAAATCTTAGTTGGCAATATTCTCATAAAACCGGCTAGTAATAGCCAATCTGGTTTTAATTCTTCTATTACCTGAGATAGTTTAAAAAAAATCTCATCTTTATTGTCTTTTTCTTCTGTGGTGAAAGTTTTAACTTCATATTTTTTTGCTTTCGTTAAAACTTCGGCATTGCTTTTGTCTGAAAAAAGGCCACAGACGTTAATATTGTTTTCTTTCGCCGTTTTCATCAATGCTTCTGCATTGCTCCCTGTTCCAGAGGCCAAGATCAAATATTTGCAGCTATTCACCAATGTCGCTCCTGATTTGCATATCTTTAAACTCTATATTTTTTGCTAAAGCATAGACTTTTTCTTTTGCCTCTTTTCGAGTTTTGGCCATCTGACTAATTCCTAAAACTCTACCACCTGTGTTAACTAACTTACCGTCTTTTAGGTCTAAGCCTGCAAAATAACAGTCCTGGCTTTTAAGGTTTTCTGAAATGGAGATTTCGTTACCAAGGGATAAAGCTTTGCCGTCGATTCCAGGATATCCACCTGATGCAAATACGAGGTGAAGACAAGTTTGATTTTTTTCAGATATTTCATTTACTTTATTTAACTTAGAATTTGCACAATGATCTAGTAGGTAGAAAAAATCGTTTTCTATTCTTGGTAAGAGGCTCTGTGTTTCAGGGTCTCCAAAGCGTGCATTGTACTCAATCACTCGTATTCCGGATTTTGTTTTCATAAGACCAGCGAAAACCACACCAATATAATCAAGCTTATGCTTTTTAAAATAATTTAAAAGCGGTGAGAAAATTTTATTTTTAGTAAACTCTATGTCTTCTTCGCTTAGCCAATCTGAGGGGCTGTATGTTCCCATTCCGCCAGTGTTAGGACCTTTGTTGCCGTCAAAAATTCTCTTATAATCACAGGCGGTTCCTAAAAACTTAAAGCTTTCTTTGTCAAATAAAGCAAAGGCTGAAAACTCTGGCCCATACATTCTTTCTTCGATTAATATCTTCTCTCCGCCAGGAATGCTTTTTTCGAGCATCAATAGGTTTACAGCTTCTAAGGCCTGGGTTTTATTATCACAAACAAAAACCCCTTTTCCTGCGGCGAGGCCATCAGCCTTAACTACCATTTTTTCTGTAGGTGTTTCTTGAATATATTGAATAGCCTGTTCAGCCGACTCAAAATCTTTAGCTTCAGCTGTAGGTATATTGGCTTCTAACATGATTTTTTTAGAAAAGTCTTTTGAACTTTCAATTTGGCTTGCCTTTTGTGACGGACCGAAAACAGGAAAAGAGTTTTGTCTGAAATAATCAGAATAAGCTTGTTCTAAATATGCCTCTGGCCCGATTACCACTAGATCAATTTGTTCTTGTTTCAAGAACTCCAAGCATTCTTCTTTATTCGAATAATAGACTTTACGTAATTTGTGCTCAGGGTAGTCTAGTTGCTTTTTAGTATTTAAATAAATTTGGCTAGTTAGAGGGGAGTTGTTTAGGCTTTTGATAATTGCATGTTCTCTGCCGCCATCTCCTAAAACAAAAACCTTTCTAGATTTTTGAAAGTATAAAAGCTCATTCACTTTAGAGCTATCTAATTCATTTTTTATACTTGCTTCTGCAAGTTGATAGAGTTTAACTCCTGCCGCTATTAATTCAGGGGATAGATTCTGCGGGCGGTTGTTTTCTGCCAACATTTTTTCTTTCCAATTCGTAGATTGCTGCTTTTCTTTGCTTAGGTCATCGAACCATTTTGTATTCCGATAAAAGGATCTTAAATACTCTTTCGATAGTTTTAGTCCTTTTGCATTGATTCTAAGTTCATCAATGCCAATACTATCAATAAAAATTAGTTCTTGTTTTTTATGGTCCCAGGCAAATTCAAATTTCCCGTCGTATAGTTCTAGGTTTTTTTCGCTAAGATGTTTTTGTAGTAGTTTTGCCGCTCCTAAGGTTTTTTCTTTCAGGATGCTAAAGTTAGTCGAGTCAAGAGAGCTAATTTGCTGTGCTTCATGCTCGCTAAGGTAGCGGTCGCTAGGCTCAAGTTTGGTGCTAAATTCAATATAACATTCAGGAAGAAAAATACCATTAATGCAGCTTTCTTTTAATTCTGGTTTTCTTTTTAGTAATGAGCTTCCTTCTGGGAGAGCAAATCGAAAAATAACTTCTAGAGGCACTAGATAACTACTGTTCTTGGGATCTAATTTTTTGTAAGTAAAAGTTTTAGCTTCAATCTTTGGTGGAAATGCTGGAAATAATCTTTGGCTCATTTTTTGACTATCAAAACCAAGTGTAGCCGTTTTAAAAGAGTTATCGTTGAGTAAGTGGTCAAAGTGTTTGGCAATATTTAAAAGACATTGACCTTTACCAGGGATTTGATCTGGCATTTCCCCCCAGTCAAATATTGAATAGCGATCAGAAAATTCAAATTCAATTTTATCGGCATAAAAATACAAATTTTTCACCGAAGCTTTACGCGTTTTCATTGGTATTCGCCTCATTCTTTAAACTTATTTTTTCACGATTTTTTAAAAACTTTGTAGCGCCTTGGATGCTCACTGGATATTCGCCATCCAAACAGGCGGTGCATATATTCTTACTTTCAAGAGCTTCAAAAAGTTGTTCGTATTGGAGATAAAAGATTCTATCTGCCTGGATTGCAAGACGGATTTCTTTCATGCTTTTTCCAAAGGCTATAAGGTCTTTTTCGTAGGGAAAGTCTATGCCATAAAAGCAGGGATGTAATATAGGTGGACAGGTAGAAGCGATGCTTACAGATTTTGCTCCACACTTTCTTATCATTTCAATGATGTGTTTTGATGTAGTTCCTCGAACAATGGAATCATCTACAAGCAATACATGTTTACCAAAAATTTCTTCTTTAACTGGGCTTAACTTTCTGCGTACGGCTTTTTCTCTTGATTTTTGACTGTTAAGTATAAAGCTTCTTTGGATGTATCTGTTTTTGATTAGTAGTTCGCGATAAGGTATTCCACTTTCTTCAGAAAGAGCGATTGCACTTACTCGAGAACTTTCGGGAATAGGAACGATAACATCAACTTCCACTTCCTTTTTATCAATGGCCTGTTTTAGGTTCTTTGCTAGTAGTTTTCCCAAGCCAATTCGTGCACTATAAACATTTTTTCCACTTAAGGTGGACTCTGGATTGGCAAAATAAATCCATTCAAACATGCAGTTTTTCATTTCTTGTGTTTCAAGAATTGCATTAAAAAAGTTTCCATCCTGGTCGATATAAATCAGTTCACCAGGATCTAAGTCTCTGAGAAATTCATATTCCAAATAGTTAATGGTATTAGATTCGCTGGAAAAACAAAAAGACTCCCTTTCAGGAGCCTGTTGATTAGTGTTGTATTTTCTTTTTCCCATTACAAGCGGGCGTATGCCTCTTGGGTCACGAAATGCAAAGAAGCCTTTGCCGCTCAAAGAGCCAATGACGGAGTATGCCCCTTTGCTTTTTGTAAAAAGGCTTTTTATAGCGACTTTCAAATGCTCAAAGCAAAAGTTTTCAAATCCTTGCGTTACTAGTTCGTCGGCAATTAGGTTGATCATTACCTCAGAATCATTGTTTGAAAAAATAAATCTTTTTCTTTTTTCTTTCAAGTATTCACGAATTTCATCTACATTCACCACATTACCATTATGTGCTAGGGAAATACCGAAGGGAAAATTGATTGTCGAAGGTTGAATGTCTCCTTCTTTGATATCGCCAATGGTTGAGTACCTAGTGTGGCCAATGGCAATTTGTCCTCGCAACTGATTGAGTTTTTGTGCATCAAAGACTTGATCTACAAGGCCTGAGCCTCTGTGCATATGTATGCTGTTGTCGTATGAGTCGTTTGTTAAAATCCCAGCAGAGTCTTGTCCTCGATGTTGCATGAGGAGAAGGGCTTGGTAAGCTTCTTCGGCAGCTGCTGCTGATCCGACGATACCGATTACACCACACATGAACGCAGTCCTTATTGTTTGGAAGTTTACGCCCTTTACTTTACGATCAAATCAATTCTTTGCAATAAAAAATCTTTAGTGATTCATGAAGTCATTCTTGTATGCTTTTCGAAATTCTGTAATAACTGTGACAGGAGAATTTATGTTTGATCTTGGTATCATTGGAGATGGGCAGCTAGCAAAGATGCTTGCTGAAGCAAAGCTAGCAAAAGGCTTATCAATTGCTTTTTTAGGAAAAGATTTTGATGGTCCTTGCCTGGGTTTAGGCGAACATATTGTAGGGGATATCTACAGCTCTAATGATATTCTAACATTTGCTGAGCAATGCAAACTTTGTACTTTTGAAAATGAGTTTATCGATTTTTCCGCTTTAGTAAATTTTGAGAAATCTAAGTTTCTACCTTCTGCAAATACGCTTCTTACTATCGGAGATAAGCTTTCTGAAAAAAACTTGGCCCAAGAATTAGGTATAGCGATAGGAAAGTTCTCCTTATTAGAAGCTACAGAGCAAATTACAGTGCCATCGGTGATTAAGGCCATCAAAGGTGGTTATGATGGCTATGGTACTTTTTTGATTCGTAATGAAAAAGACAAAGAATTTTTTCTAGCGAATATGGATGCTCAAAAAAAATATATCATTGAAGACTTTGTCCCACTGAAAAGAGAATTGGCAATTAGTTTTGCTAGGTCTAAAAAGAACGATGAATTTATTTTTTATCCAATTGTAGAAAGCATTCAAAAAAACGGAATTTGTATTAGGGTAGAGTTTCCGGCTGAGCTTACTGAAAAACAAAAAAACATCATTGAAGAAAGCTGCCAATTGCTGGCTAACAAAATAGACTATCATGGCATAATGAGTGTAGAGTTTTTTGAATGCATGAACGGAGAAATTCTTTATAACGAATGCTCTCCTAGGCCACATAATAGTGCCCATTACACAATGGATGCTTTTAACTATTCCCAATTTGATTTGCATTTAGCAGCTATACTTGGGCTTGATTTTCCAAGACTTGAGCTTTTGGCAGAAAAAGCTATGATGATTAATTTATTGGGTAATTTAGAGGAAGGGGAGAGCAGTGCTTTTCCCGAACTTTTAAAAGGTGAGTTTATTCATCTGTACAATAAAAAGCAGTCTCGTTTGGGTAGAAAGATGGGGCACTTAAATGTTCTTGGTAATGATAAAAACAAAATGACAGAGCGACTTAACTTTATACAGAAAGAGGTTAAACTATGAAAGTGGCAGTGGTAATGGGAAGTGATTCAGATTTTCCGGTAATGAAGGCGGCTGTAGAGCTTTTAAAGGATTTTTCCGTGGAGTGTGAAGCTAGGGTTTTGTCTGCTCATAGGACACCGGAAGATATGATTCTTTTTGGTAAAGAGGCAAAAGAGAAAGGCTATTCTCTAATAATCGCTGGAGCAGGCGGAGCGGCTCATTTGCCAGGAATGTTAGCCTCTCTCAGTTCGGTTCCAGTGATTGGTGTGCCAGTGCAACTTAAAACTTTAGATGGCATGGATTCACTGCTGTCCATTGTGCAAATGCCCAAAGGTGTTCCGGTTGCTACTGTCGCTATTAATAATTCTTTTAATGCTGGTTTATTGGCACTTCGTATCTTAGCTGTTTCTGATGGTGCTATATACAAAAAGCTTGAGAACTTCAGGAACGAGCAGGCTGAAGTTTCTAGAGCTAAAAAATTATAAACTAAATTTTAAGAACTTATTTTTTGGTCATTTTCTTCTGCAACTAATTTTAAGTTAGAGTTTGATACTTTAGGAAGTTCAATGACAAAGCTAGTGTTTTCACTGCTTGTGTTTAGGTAAAATTCACCACTATGCAAATCGATGATGCTTTTGTTAGTACTTAGTCCAATGCCAGTACTTTCACCAGTTTTCTTGGTTGTAAAAAAGGCTTCCATAATTTGGTTTTGATCTTTTTCTGGAATGCCATTACCAGAATCTGTAAAATAGATTACGGTTTTGTCGTGTAGATCCAAGGCCTCGATACGAATCCATCTATTGTCTAACTCTCGAAGGGCGGAAAAGGAATTGTTAAATAAATTAATAAAAACTTGTCCAATTTGAGTACGACGTCCACTGACGAATATCCCTTGGGTTAACTCAGTATCTATATAACAGTCAGTTCTACTGGCTCTGTCTTGGCAAAGAACCACCACTTCATCAATCAAGTCTTTTAGAGAAAAATTTTGTATTTCTGTTTGCGAGTTATCTCTAGTTAAGCTTCGAAGGCTTTTAATTATGTTTCCAATTCTTAAGATGGTTTGATCCATGGTATCGATGGAGTCTAAGAAGGTTTTACTTTCCACTCGGTTTTTAAGTGTAAGTGTTTTTAAAACTCGGCTGTGTCCAGATAGAATAGCAAGTGGATTATTAATCTCATGAGCGATGCTGCCGGCTAGGTGACTGACAGCGGAGAGCTTTTCGTAAAAGCTTTTTCTTTCTTTTTCTTGCGCTAATTCTTGTTGCGTTACAACTAGCTTGTTTACATTTGAATGAGCTCCCATCATCTTAACAGGGCTTTTGTCTTTGGACCATTCAATGACCGCTATATTGGTTAAAAAATGTATCCAATGACCACTTTTGTGTTTCATTCTCAGTGTTTGTTGGATGGGGTAGCTACCCTCACTTTCCCAGTGCATTTTAAAGTGTTCCATGCATTGTTCTAAATCTTCGGGATGGACCAAGTTTTGCCATTCTGAAAAATGGATTTTTTTCAGTGGTTTTTTATAACCTAAGGCTTTCCAAAAGCTTTTTGATACTTCCATTTCGTCTTTAAGCATTTGCCAGGTCCACCAGGATTCACCACTGCGATTTTGCACGAAGTTTAGAATTTGCATGTTTTCATCAATGTTTTGATGGTCTCTGTTTACCTTTAAAATGCTGATATAGATCAAAAAGACAATCAATAGGCCCAAGGCAAAGTTTGAGTATATGATTTGTGTTTGGAATTTTTGTATGATCCGAGAGTGTTCATCTTGAACTAATTTTCTACGCGCTTTAATTGCCTTTGAAACTTCTTCTAGGGCTTTAATGCTATCAAAGTCCTTATCTTTGCTATTGGTATAGAGTTCGTTGTTTATTTGTTCGATTTGCTTTTTGATATTGTTTTTGATGATTTCAATGTTTGTAGTAATTTCTGGACTGTTTGCTTTTTCCGCCAATAGACTTAGGCTACTTACTGTGTTCTCAGCTTTACTGATGGCTAGCATTTTGTGTTGTAGCTCTTTACTTGTAATGTACTTTTGAAGGTAATGACTGTAGCCACCGAATCCCATATTGCGATTCACTTTTTCAAGGAGATCACTCAGTTCTGGCTCTTCTTTTGATTTTTCTATCCAATTTGAATTTAAGATCTCTAACTGGCTATGTTGGTAATAGCTGTTCAAGAACAATAGACCACATAAAACTAAGGCAAAGCCTACTAAATAGCTGTTGAAGCGATCTTTTAAGTTCTTGTTTAACATGGAATCTCCCTCTTCTAAATCGGTACAATCTAGATTGAGGTTTAGGGATTCCTTCAATAAAAAAAAGCTCTTAACCAAAAGTAAAGAGCTTTTTATTTGAAATATTACACTTTGGTAGTGATTCGCTACCAAAGTAATGTTTCGACCTATTTTAAGTACTTATTGTTGTACTCAAGTAGCGCCGCTTTAATTTTAGGCGCAAGCATAATTGTTGCCAGCATATTGGGGATTGCCATGAAGGCAAAGCCTATGTCTAGTATATTTACCACGTCATCGCCTGCGCTAATGGCTCCAAATAAAATCGTGGCACAAAACCAAATTTTAAAAAAGGTGTCGTTAAAAATGAATTTTCCACGAAAAACAAAGTCCCAACATTTTTGATTGTAGTTAGAGTATCCCATCATTGTCGAAAGAGAAAATAATAAAACTGCGGCACCAAGAAAGTAGTTACCAATTCCTGGCAAGGCATTTTCAAAGGCTCTCGTTGTCATAACGATTCCGTCTGCATCTTTCATTTCAGCAGGGCTTAGGCTTACAAGAATTACTAAAGCTGTTAGCGTACAAACAACAATTGTATCTAAAAAGGGTCCGAGCATAGCTACATATCCCTCAGAAACTGGTTCTGAGGTTTTTGTATTGGAGTGGGCCATTGGAGCCGTACCAACCCCTGCTTCATTTGAGAAAGCGGCCCGTTTAATACCGATGTTTAAAACTCTTCGAATTACTTCCCCAGAAATACCGCCGGCAACGGAATCCCAACCAAGAGCTTCGGTGAAGATGAGTTTCAGCATCACAGGAATGTTTTCCATATTGTAAAACAAGATATAAACGCAGCTGATTACGTAGAGTAAACACATTCCTGGAACCATTTTTGCGGTAAAGTTAGATAACCTTTTTAAGCCACCTAATAGAGTCCACAATACAAGACCTGCGCTAAATACACCTACTGCAACTTTAACATTAAATTGAAAGCTTTCGGCATGAGCGGAAAAGAACTGATCAACAACATAGGCGCTTAGCTGGTTAACTTGAAACAAGCATAATGTTCCGATTAGACCACATATTGCAAAGAAATAAGCTAGAAACTTGCTGAGTCCACCTAACTTGTCTTTTAAGGCTTCTTCGATGACATACATCGGACCACCCTGAACTTCACCTTTATAGTCTTTACCTCTGTATAGTAAGGCTAATGTACATTCGTAAAATTTGGTGTTCATCCCTATAAGGCCAGCAATCCACATCCAAAAGATAGCCCCTGGCCCACCTTGAGATATAGCCACTGCCACACCAGCAATGTTTCCCATTCCAATCGTTGCAGCTAAGGCATTACTTAAAGCTTGGAAGTGAGAGATTTGGCCAATGGCTTGTTTTTGGCCGTGATGAAATTTTCCGCTAACAATTTTAAAAGCGTGTAAAAAGCCGGTCAGTGGTAAGAAGCGAGAGTGGATTACCAATCCGATACCGCCACCCATTAAAAGTACTAAAAGTGGTAAGCCCCACGCGTAATCCACGAGGACTGCTAAAAATTCTGACATTTCCTTCTCCTGATTTCGCAAAAAAAGCCGACCCCCGTCGCGTTTTTTGCTTTAAACTCTCTGTTTATTGCTAAACCTAAGATAATACAAAGCTTTTTGTCTGTTAAGCGGAATGTCATTTTGCCTATTTTCCTGAATTTTATCTAGCCTTACTAGTGTTAGTTGAGAAATAATTACCAGGCTAATTAAACAAGAACAGCTAGGAGTGTTTATGAAAAGAATTTGGACCTTATTTTTTGTAATTGCAGGAATATCGTTTTACTCAGCCCAATCTATGGCAGGTTTCTATATTGAGCCAAAAATGGATTACAATGCTTTGTCTTTAGATGCCAGCGGTATCAACGTTGATGGATTAAAAGGTACAACTATCGGAGCAAGACTTGGCTATGATTTAGCGGTTTTTGTTTTAGCTTTAGATTATAGTGCTGGTAGTTTGGATGCAGAAATTGGCGGAGCTACAAAAAGTGCTGATTCTTCAAGACTAGGTGCTACTTTTATTTTTGCTCCGCCAGTGATTCCGTTTAATCTTTTGGCAGGTTATTACACAGCTAAATTAGATACTGATACTACGGATTATTCAGGTGACGGAACTAAATTTGGTGTTATGTTTACGATGTTACCGATTGTGAACATTAACTTAGAGTATTTTAATACTGCCTACGATAAAGACTCTTTACGTGATAAAGGCCTAACTATCGGACTAAGTGCAGATTTCTCTCTCTAAAATTTAAGGATTTTTTTGAATGACTATTTTGAAACTATTAATGCCGGTGATTGCCGGCATTCTTTTATGCCAAGCCAGTTTTGCTGAAATCGATCGCTCCCAACTTCTTCACCCCGTAAAAACAGATAGTCCTAGAGCGACTCTTAAGAGTTTTTACGATGCCATGAGCGACTATAAGAGAGGTGTGGAGACAAAAGATTCTAAATTAGAAAAACGAATTTTTGATGCCATTAGAACTTTTGACCTAGAAGACATTAAGCACACAGATAAAGAGACTTTCTCAAAAAGAGCAGCTGTGTTCTTAAAAGAAACCATGGATCGTGTGATTTTATTAGATTACGAAAAAGTTCCTTCTGATGAATTGGTCAGTTCTTCTTCCCTTAAAAAATGGCGACTCAAAGATACCGAGATAAAGATATCTTTGCAGCAAGAGGGGGAACGTCAAGGGGAGTGGCTTTTTACGAAAGACACTATTTTGCGTGCCCGTGAGTTTTTCTCCCGAGTAAAGCATGTACCTTATGTTGCTGGAAGTGGAATGGGGGCCTCTTACTCTAAGCCTTGGTATGAAACGGAAGTGCCAGAGTGGCTAAAAGGAGAAACTCTTTTTATGCCAAAATGGCAAATCCTCGCTTTGTTCTTTTCCATTCTAATTGGTCTGATCTTGCGTAAGGTCATTTTCTTTGTGGTAGACAATATAAAAAAGTTTACCGATAAATCACAAACGGATTGGGATGATAAAATCATTGAGGCCTCAGAGTATACTCTAGGCAGTATAGCTGCTTGTTTGTTTTGGTTTTTAAGCATTCGTGTGATAAATCTTGAAGGCAATTCATTCTTAATTTTAGATGTGCTTTTAAAAGTTCTTTTAAGCTTTTTTGTAATTAAATTGGCTTACCAATTAGTTGATGTTTTTACCTCTTATTTAGGTACGAAAGCGGCAGCGACTGACTTTCCATTAGATGATCAACTAGTGCCTTTGATTCGTAAGTCGTTACGTATTTTTACTGTGATATTTGGTGCTTTGATAGCGGTGCAAAATCTTGGTGTAAATGTGATGAGTGTATTGGCTGGTTTAGGGCTTGGTGGTTTGGCATTTGCCTTGGCGGCAAAAGACGCTTGCGCCAATCTTTTTGGTAGCTTTATGATTTTGTTAGATAAGCCGTTTCGTGTTGGCGATCATATTGTATTTAACGGAGTAGAAGGTTCTGTGGAAGAAATTGGATTTCGTTCTACGAAAATTAGAAGTTTTTATGGCTCACAAATTAGTGTGCCTAATTCTTCTCTAGCAAATGTTAATATCGATAATATGGGGCGCAGAAAAACTAGGCGTTTAAGAACTACTTTGGGATTAACCTATGATACTAGCCCTGCCCAAATGGAAGCCTTTTTAGAGGGATTAAAAAATATCATTCGAGCAAATCCATACACCGTTAAGCAAGGCTTTAACATTGCTTTTAGTGAGTATGGGGATTTTAGTTTAAATGTTTTGATAAATGTGTTTTTAGATGTGCCTGATCATGGGATGGAGCTTTTGCAAAAGCAAAATATCTTTTTAGAAGCCATGAGATTAGCAGAAGATATTGGAGTTGAGTTTGCCTTTCCAACTCAAAGTTTGTATTTGCAAAACCAAGAGCCTATTGCTGCAAAAGTTGTAAATGACGAAGAATACTCTACATTAGCAAAGTCTTATGGTCCCGATGGTTCTAAAGCTATGCCAAAGGGAAAGGGCTTGTTTACACCTGCCTTTATGGATTAAACCTTGCGTTCTATTTTTAGTTTTTTAATTTTATTGTTAGCAAATACAAGTTATGCCTCGGCACCAGAGCCGGGGCAGTTTCGCTATGCATTTGGTCCTTACTTTTATCGTAGTATAATTGATTCTACCCAATTTAAAGAGGTAGATTCTGTTAAAACGGGAATGGCTTTGAATGTTGAAGGTGGCATGCCGAATGATTCAAGCATTGAACTTCAGTTTTTATATTTTGAAAAAAGATATTTTAACGATTCTGATTTGGGCTACATGTATTCAGCTTCTCCTAGGGTTTATATTACTCTAGGCTATAGAAAATGGTTGTTTGACCAAGCTTCGGTTGCTTTAGGCTTGGCCAGTCATTACCTTGTTGGCGCTGAGAAAGTGATCTCTTCTGGTGGGGACAGTTCTGGATTAGAGCTTTCTTCTGCAAAAGAGTCTTCTTATTCGGGGGACTTCAGTTTGCAGTTAGAGATTTTTTCAACGAAAAAATCTGCTTTTGTTTTTGATTATCGGTATAGTTATTTGCTTTTTCACAAAGAGGGTGAGGAATCCAATCATTCAGCGGTTATGTTGTTGTATCGAGGTGTAGTGCCTTGAAAAAAATAAACTATTTTATTTTGATGCTTATGGCGTTTTCTGTTTTAGGCTTGGACCAAGCCGCTAGAGCTCAGACTAAATCGGAGTTATCCAAGGCTGAAAAGGCTAAAAGAAGACAGATTCGTAAAAAGCGAAAAGAAAATCAAAAAAAGAAAAAAGAAGAGAAAAAAGAAAAGACGGGGGAGATATTCATTCGCAAAAATATAGAGATTTCCGAGGAGGTGAATACCTTTGCTGAAGAAATTGATATGTTTTTATCAGGAGATGATTACACTTCAAAAGACAACGAATCTAGTCTAGTGATTGTGAATCAGTTTGATTATTCCGAAGGAGGGGAGTTTAGCTACAATCCTTTGGTTAACTTTCACTTAAGACTCCCTAATTTAGAAGAGAAATTTAAGCTAAACTTTTCTTCCTATGATAGTGATGAAGCATCTCGTGGTGTAAATCGCAGTCGTGTTCAGAGGAATAATCCTGATGAAAGTTTTGGTACTTCCATCAATTGGGAAAAGACCCTCGGAGATGTGGACGTGGATTTACGTCCTCGTCTAGAGGTTTCACCAGGTGTTGGTGTTTCTTGGCGATTAAAGTTCGAACAAAAAATCAATTGGGCTAAAAAAATGTTGTTCCGACCAAATATAGCCTTTTATGCAAAACCACGGGATGGAACAGGAATTTTTACCACCTTTAGTAACTATTGGGCTTATTCCCCAAAACTAACTTTTATTTTACTAAACGAGTGGGAATACCAAAACAAAGAAAATTTACTACAAGCAAATAATGGTTTTGCCCTAGAGCAGTTGCTTGGCGGAGATAGCTATTACTTTCTTCATCAAGTAATTTTTGAATCCATCAATCGACCTAAATACAATTTAGATTCTATTGTTGTGTCTAGCGGTTTTCATCATAATTGGCTGTACCGAGTTTTAACTTACAAGCTTAGCCCTTATTTATCCTTTGAAAGAGAGTATAATTTTAAAGGTAGAGCGGGGATTCGCCTTGAAGTCCAAATGATTTTTTAGCTGATCTCTCTCTGAGACAAAATTTGAGTCTTAGCTCTTTTGCTTTATCTCCCACAATTAGCAGTTCAGATTAAACCGAAAAAATAGTTCCATAATGAGAAAGCAGCCCTATTAACTATAGTGCTTTAATCTAGATACCGATAGTTATGATGGTTCGTGTGTTGGGAGGATCATCTATCATGTTTACTGTTATTGTGAAATTGCTCGCTCTATCTTTAATAGTTTTTCAACTTGCCTGTACTAGAGCAGTAGATGCTACCAACGAAATTTTGATCGATGCAAGTGGCTTTAATAATAAGCTAAGTGTTTCTGGCGAAGAACACCCCATTCTTACTATTTTCAATGCCCATGTTAAGGGTAAAGTGGTTGTCGATGAAAGACGATGTCCGGCAATGTCTGATGATACTTATCCTGTAGAGAATTGCCCAGCGGTTTTGTTTGGGCAAGCCGTTGATTTTGGAAGACAAGATTTTCCAAGCGGAGAAAGCATTGTTATTCAAGTTGTAATCGCTACCATGGACTCTACTGGAAATATCAACTTTTATTTTAAAGGTAAAGAAGCGGTTTTAGAGTCGGGTGCAAATACTCTGGTGTTTAATACCAGTGAATTCAATATTGTGGAAGGTAGTTCCGCACAGGGAAATGTAGTTGGTTATATTCCTGAACACAATAATTTTGCAGGACGTCTAGTTGGTGGTTTTAAACCTGATCCCAATCAGCCTGAGTTTAGAATTTTCTCCAGTGTTTATGCTGGAGGACATTTTAATATTTTTATGCCAGCGGGTGTAAAAATGACTTTCAAGGTTCTTGATCCAAATGATTCAAATTCCGTACGATTGGTTCTTTTTGAAAACCAGAGTTTAGATGAAATCATCGATAGCATTCCGGCGAGTTCTGTTTCGGCCATGGCTGTAGAGCTACCCAAGCGCTTTCGTTGGTGGGCGGGTAATAGTGAAGCTGAGTTTTATCCAGCAGAAAAGTTTGCCATCGGTTTCTTCAGTGCAGAAGCAGGTAAGTTAGTAGCAAGGAATGATGGAAACTATTTATTAAATTTTGACGCAAGTCCAGCCCTTTTCGATAGCGATCTTGCTGGGGCAAATAGCTACTATTATTGTGACGATTATTCCACGATTAATGAGCCTTCAGATGTTCTTAGCTCTGGGGTTTTAAAATCAGGTGCTCCTGATTGTAGTCAACATCTATCGATTGATCCGAGTGCTGGCGTAGTCACTAATTCAACTGCGGCAATTATTAAAGGTAGCGCAACACCGAGCGGCTGTAGTCCGGTAAGTGGTGAGACTTTTGGTGTCTATCAAACTTCGAAACTATGTTATAATCTTAATCTTACTCATTTAGGTGGAGATAGCTATTTTACCAAAGGTTTTTTCCAAGAGCTTCCAAGTATTCCGGCTAACGACGGTTTTATAAATGCTAGTCTCACTGGAAGTGGCGATGAGATTGAAATCACCTACGGCTTTTTACCAGGAATGGGAAATATCGTTTCAGGTGCCTTTACATTTTTATTAAACGAAAACCAAGAGGGATTGGTGCAAGACCCTATCAATAGTGGTGTAAATTGTACTGAACTGGCTGTGGGTTCAAAAGTAACTAACATTGGACATTATGACGTTAAATCTTATGATCCTGTTGCGGCTATTAGTATGGTTAGGGCAGATTATAGCTTAAGGACTACAGTGAAAGTTCCTTTGATTGCAACACTAACGAGTCCAATGGTTGCTGTATGTCCCTATATTAAATCCAATGGGAAATTATTTTTTAGCAATAACGGATTGATAAGTAAACTTTCTCATCTTGTAGGAAATGGTAATCCTAATCCAAGCCTTAATTATGCTACAAAAATTCAATTGCAGCCTATTTGGGGGCAAGGGGCTTTTGAGGATGAAGTCTGCGTTCCTTTTCAACTTAGAACGGTTGACGATAATGGCGATTTTGCTGTTTTTCCAGATTCAGGAAGTTTTACTTTAAGCCCAGATTTTGGAAACTTTTATGATGGCGCCGATTGTGGGAATGCTCTCTCTACTTTTCCAGCTAATGCAGATGACGGTATAGAGACTTTTGTTTATTACAAAGCAGGTACTTCAAATACCGGCTCATTATCTACTCCAATCACAATTTCAGGGAATATATCGGGCATGACTTCAGACCACAGTAGTGGCATTACTGTCAGTGCAGCCGCAGATAATCCGACAGATTTTGTTGTTAGACATGATTTTAGTAATTCAGTGGTTGGTTTCTGTAAGCCGATGGAAGTAGCGCTTATAAACTCTAGTGGTGCTTTAGCTACTAGTTCTATTGATCAAACTTTTTCTTTAAGCCTTAATGCTGGTGATGTTGATTTTTATTCTGACGAGTACGATTGTGAAGCAGGAAGTGCTCCGAGTACTGTTTTTAATGTTAGTGGAGCATATAAAGACACACTCACCATTTGGGTAAAAGCAAACAGCACAGCCCCTGTTGACTTTGACTACTCAGGTTTAGCATCATCGAATGTTGCAATCCCGACTTTTACACCAACGGCACCACTACCTGTAGCTGGAGTTGACATTTGGTTGATGGGTACAAGTTCCAGTGATGAGCATTTCTTCACAGGCTTATGCTTGCCAATGGATGTTCGTTTTATTGATGCAAACGGTGATAATACTGTGGGAGATAATAGTGTTATCGGGCTAAATATTCCGCCAAACATTACAGTTTTTAACGATAGCACTTGCAGTAGCCCTACTAGTAGTGTGACTGCTGTGACAGGTGTAGGTGAGGTTTCTCTGTATTACAGAATCGATAGCATTGCCGACTTTGCAATCACCGCAAATCCGGCTTGGCAATCTAGAGGAGGAGTCTTAAATGCAGCAGACCAAAGCCAATCTTATATGGGATTTTTGGACTCCTACGCAAGTGTAGCCAGTGCTGGCTGTAGCATTTTAAAAGTTGGAATAACCGACGCTAGTGGTAACTTATTGAGTGATTCCCCATATTTTTACAGCTTCAGTGCTTCGAGCTTCTGGTTTAATACATCTGATATAACTGGTGATTTGATTGCAGGAGATACTTTTCATGCTGATAGTACATGTACGAGCGACATTAGTTCTGGAGGAGCAGTTTCTATTGCAAACCAAGCTTATGTCGAATTAGGTTACAATGGCAGTAGCACTGCCTCTTATTTTCTTGATCCAGTAATTAGCCCAGCAGCACCAGGCTTTATAATTAGAACTCCTACGATAGGTGTTTCTTATTAGAAACACCTAGCCGCGCGAACGTAAGGCACCCAATTGTAGCTATACCACGGGATGTTTTGCGTAGCGTAGGCCCATGCACAACCTGCATAGCCACATGACCAAACATAGCCTGCACGAAGTCCTGTGTAGCTTTGCCAATTTCTTTGGTAACAAGATTGGTAGCAAACTCCATTTGTGTCTACGTATGGGTTTCCACAATAGGCGATGTCGTTAACACCACGTTGGGATAACCATTGGCCTTGATTGTAGTTGTTCCAGTTATAGTTATAACGACGATTATTATAGCGGTGGTAATCATGATCCCTGAATTGGTAGTTGTTCATATTGTAGTTGGGACCAGTAGGGTAGCCAGCGTTTCCTCCAGAGTTATTTCCACAAGAGATTAATAAGAAACTAAAACTGATAATCAATAGTAGGCTACGCATGTTTTTTCCTCACTTAATTTGAATTAAATTGGCTTTCTGTTAAACAGCTTGAATTACTCAGCATAACTAATGAAGCAAGACTCAGGGGTGCGGGGGTATTTCTGCATTTTTTTAAAGCTGCACTGCATTTATGCCCAAGCTTTCAACAATAATCAAGTATATTAAACAATGCGTCATGGTTAAAGCTGTGTGAGGGAGTAGATTTTTCTTGCCAAGAATTGCCCTGCTACCTAATCTTCTGGGGATTAAAAGCTTCGGTAATTTTAAGCAGTTACATCAATTTAACCTGGGAGTATTTATGGTATTTGAAACCATTGCAAAAACGGGAGACCACGAACAAATAGTTTATTGTTATGATAAAGACGCAGGTCTTAAAGCTATCATCGCGATTCATAACACTGCCTTAGGGCCCGCTCTTGGTGGAACAAGAATGTGGAATTACGCAACCGAAGAAGAGGCACTGGTGGACGTGCTTCGACTTTCAAGAGGAATGACATACAAAGCCGCTGCTGCTGGATTAAATTTAGGTGGAGGTAAGGCTGTAATTATTGGTGATCCAAAAAAAGATAAGTCAGAGGCTTTGTTTCGCGCTTTTGGGCAGTTTATCAACTCTTTAAATGGTCGCTACATCACAGCCGAAGATGTTGGAACAACGGTTAAAGACATGGGTCATGTTTTTGCTGAAACGAGTTGGGTAACTGGAATCAGCCCAGCCCTTGGCGGTAGTGGTGATCCAAGTCCGTTAACGGCAAGAGGTGTTTTACACGCCGTAAAAGCTTCTGCTTTTGAAAAGTTTGGTTCAGCGGATTTAAAAGGAAAAAAAGTTGCCGTTCAAGGCCTAGGAAAAGTGGGTTACTACCTTGCTGAATACCTTCATAAAAATGGTGCCGAGCTAATCGTCGCCGATATTGATGAAGAAATGGTGAAAAAAGCGGAAGAGAAGTTGAAAGCAAAAGTTGTTTCTACAGACGAAATTTTATCTGTAGATTGTGATATTTTAGCTCCTTGTGCGATGGGTGCCATTATTAACGATGACACGATTTCTAAGCTTAACTGCAAAGTGGTTGCTGGAGCTGCTAACAATATGTTGAAAGAGTTTAAACACGGGGACCAGTTACATGAAATGGGAATTTTGTATGCTCCAGATTATGTTGCCAATGCTGGTGGTTTAATGAATGTGTTTGTTGAGTTAGAGGGCTATTCTCGTGAAAGAGCCTTAGAGAGAACACAAGGAATCTATGATAATTTGATTGAGATTTATAAAATTTCAAAAGAAATGGGAATTCCATCTTACAAAGCTGCCGATGAAATGGCAGAAAGACGATTGGCACAAATTGGTCGTTTAAAGCAAAAACACACAGGTCTAAGTTCTCGTCCATTTACTACTCTAAAGGTAGAAGGGCGTTAAAAAATATTTTTTCACAGCAAGGGCTAGCTTACTCGTAAACTTCTTTGCTAGTTCTTGTTTTGTGAAAAACTTAAATCTGGTCCCTTTAATTGCGGATAGAAAAATATTTTAAAGCCTTAATTTTTCTACTGTATTCATTGCAGGAAAATCTAAACTTCGGGTAATTTTTTTCATAAAAATGTTTTCCAGTAATTAACAAAGTCTATTCGTAATTAAAGGGACCAGTTTTTTAAAAAAGCTGCCTATTATAACTTTAAGAATAGTTTCTATATAGTATTCCTGTATTTTCTTAAGGAGCCGATTTACCTGTTAAGAAAATATTAGCAAGGTGATCTTTAGCATCTAATATTGTTTTGTTTTTTTATTTGTTTGTTGGCTTGTTATTTAACTAGCTTCTATTTTCAAATGTAAGCTTTGTGGGTTTAGTTGCTAGGAGTCACTAAAAAAGGCGATTTCCTGCTTTAATTATAGATTTTTGCCTGTCATCTTTTAATAAGCTAAACGCAAATCAAGTTTTTTAAAAATCTCTAAAAGACTTCTGATCGATTTCTTCTTTAGAATAGAGGCGGATATAACTATAGCCATTTTGATAGGCGATCACTCTGATGTAATCAAAGTTTTGAACTAAGTTTTTGGAACTATGAATTTCTAGTTTTACTTTTAATAACTCGTTTACCATGACATTAAAACTGATTCGTTTCTCGTTTTTGAAACTGCTATGTTTTAGTCTTCCAATTTGGAGCTTCTCTTTTTCAGAAAAAGGGTAGGGAACCAGCTCTAGTATGCTCGGGTAAACGGATTCAACATAAGCTTGGTCTTTGTTTTGGATGGCGGAGATCATGGATTTTGTGTTTTCGAAACCCTCAATCCTCTTCTGTGAATAATCTAAAAAAGGATTATCCATGGCGGATTGCTCGCCATCATCAGCACAGGCCGCTATTAGAAGTAGAAAAAGAAGTTGAATAAATTTCATTAATTTTGATCCCAAGAGACTTTTAAATAGGCATTAAAAGTCTTTAGGTCAAGAATATGCTTAATTTTTCGGATTTAGATTAAGAAGCCTGAAATTGATTCATCTTTTCATAAAGGTGGCTCACAGCTTCTTTGGTGCTAGCAAATTTTCTGCGATCAAAACCTGTGAACATAAATCCATAGCCGTGGGACTTTGAACATTCTCGCATGATTTTGCCTTTTGTAAAAAGCTTGAACTCTTCAAACTGGATTTCTAAATGGCATTTCGCTCCCATTTTTAGATCTAGCTGAGTTTGAAAAAAACATCCTGATTGGGAAATATCAAGAATTGATACCTTTTCTTTTTGTCCATCTACATTTAAAAAAGCGTGCAAGTATTTTGGTGTAAATCGACAGGCGAAGGCTTTTGGTTGAAAGCAAGCGCTGTAGTGATTTCGATGCAAAATAAAGCTACCTACTGCGGAATAAGCGACCGTTCCTAGAAACATATAGTAGGAAGACTCACTTGGCTGGAAGTAAAGGTGCAGTAAAGCAGCAAGACTCACTAAGCTTACAAAGAAATGAAAAAGGCCAAATGCCCAAGATTTTACCTTAATGATTCCCCAACTCACAGAAAAGCCAAGAACAATTAGCCCAAGCAGGACCCACGACTCAAGCCGGGTGTAACTGAAAAATGCCAAGAGACTTTTAAAGCAAATTGCACTGAATAAGAAATTAAAGACAGATAGGCTCAAGGTATCCGTCGGGCAATTGCAGGCATCTTTGAATTTGGATTTTTGCATTAAAACTTATCCTCTTTAGACTTATGTACTGATCGGAAAAAGGCCTTCTAAACTTAATATTAAGACTAAAGGAAAGCAATAAAAAGGCCAGTTTCAGCCTTTTGCGTTGGCAGATTGAATCGGTCTAAAAATGTTTTTTTCAAAAGGAGAAAAACAAAAATCCGAGTAGGAAAGAATAGAAAAATACTTTAAAAATAAGTTTGGCATCGGTTCTCATATTGAGCCGATCGGAAGCTTTTAGGATTACTTAAAAAAAAAGAGAAGCAATTGTAGCTTCTCTTTTTAGGTCTAGATAAAAAACTGCCTTAGGCAGCTTTCTTTTTTTGAAAATTTTCAAAAGAAATCATTTTCTTATCGAAGTCTTTTGCTTTTTCACCATTCTTTGTGACTAAGCCAAATTTAAACCAATCATAATGCTCATTGCAAAAGTTCGCTCGCTTTGGTTTCGAACTACACTCTGAGTATAGGCACTGGTTGAAATTGATTGAAATCACATTGGATGCTTGTTGCGCTGCCTTTTTACCGGCAGAGGCATTTTGAGCGGGAGCCCCTTGGTTTTGTGCCTGTTCTTTTTTAGACATATTGTTCCTCCTAAAGGTGATACTTACCTATCGGACTTTAGTCGCTGGTCTTTAGTTTGACGCCTTGCTCTTTTTAGATGTCTCATAATGGGTCACTAAGATTGAATTGAATGAGTTTGAGGATTGTTCTTGGTTTGATTGGTCTAGCTTTTGTCTAAATGCCTTAAACTCGAAAAGTTTTCTACTCAGAATAAAGCATAAGCATAAGCATAAGCATAAGCATAAGCATAAGCATAAGCATAGTCGGGGGGAGTTTATGTTCGTAGGTTCTTATTCAGTTTTTTTCTTTGCTCTAGTTTTTACCTTAAATCTTTTTGCAGGAATACTAGGCGATAATTTTCATGAAATTGACGAAGCTCGCTACTATCGAAGTGCGCAATTAAGTGCTAAGAAGCTTGAAAAGTATGTAGAGAAATACGGAATTAAAACCGTGATCAATCTACGAGGGGAAAGCGAAAAAAAGTGGTTTCAAGAAGAAAAAGAAATCCTTCATAAAATGAACGTTGACCTACATAGCATTAGAATGAGCGCTAGAAGGCTTCCTCATAGGGAAGATCTTTTAAGCTTGATTGAACTTTTTGAATCTGCGGAGCGACCGATTTTGGTGCATTGCCAAGGGGGAGCGGACCGAACCGGTGAAGCGAGTGCCTTGTACCAAATGTTGTATATGGGGAAAAGCAAAGAGCAAGCCTTAAAAATGCTGCGATTTAAATACCATCACATATCTTGGCGTCATCCAGCTAAAAGGTATTTTATTAAAGAAATTTGGCAGGGGAAAGAATGGTTAGTAGACAACTATTACCCTTGTGAAAATGCGGACTGGAAATACTACAACCGAGAAGAGTTCTGCCAAAGAGATTTAGCATTTTTTAAGAACTAATGGCTAATTAACAACAAAAGACTGCCCGCAGCTATTTGGTGTAGTCTTTATTTAGGTTTTACTTGTTTTTATTCTCTTCTATCCTAAGTTTTCTGAGATCTAACTGATTGAGTTCATTCAAACGCCATCCTTTAAACTTAGGCTTCATCAGCATACTAAAATGTATTCTTCCAAGTGGAATGTATCTATGTTGTTGCAATAAATCTTGAACCGCTTCGGTGCATAAGCTTTTGGTGTCTTTCTCAATTTTTTGAGATAGATTTTCTATTTTTTTATCCAAGTCCTTGTTGTTTAACTTTAAATAATTCTCGGGAGATTCAGAGTGAAAGTTTTCAATTCCAGCAAGGCAGCTCGGGCGATCAAGAGGAATGCCTCTTCTGAAAACACCATCTAGGCCTTCTTTTAGTTTTGCGTTCATCATTTTGTACTCAAGTGGAATGATTTCAAAATCTAAATCTAAGTTTTTCTTCCATTGATGTTGAAACCACTCCATTGTTTGTTTGATGATGTCGCCACCTGAACTTGAATAATAGATCTTTCTACGTCTTTTACGAATTGCTATAGGAACCTGTTCGATGAGTCGTTTGGCTTTTTTTAAATCATAAGTATAGCATGGGTATTTTGTAAAATAGCTTTCGGGCATGCTAGGGCAACCAGGTCTTCCCAGGGCACTAAAAGTAGTTTTAAAGCTTTCGTAGTCTAAGGAATAGGCCATAGCTTCTCGAAGTTTAGGGAACTGCTCCAGATCACCATTTAATCCTAAATAATCAAATCTGGCCAAGGGCAAGGTGATATAATCATCTCTAGTTTTCAGTGCGCTGATCTGGTCAGGAGGAATGCGGATCAAAAAATCTAGCAAGCCAGTTTCGTAGAGATTTAATGCGGAAGAGTCTTCATTGATAATTCTTGCTTCCAAAGTGATTTTACTAATTTTTTCATCATAGTTTGGATTTGCCTCTAAAACAATTTTAGACAATCCCCAACTTTTAATTTGAAAAGGCCCATTGCTAATCAATTCATTTAAATTTTGAGGATCTGGAAGTTTTTTCCAAGGAACCAAAACAGGGGAGCTAAGTTTATACAAAAAATCTGCGTCTATTTCTTCAAAGTTAAACTCAAGGAGATATTCTTCTTTTGCTTTCACTCCAAGGCTTTGTGGTGGTAGCTTTTTGTCATATATTTTTTGTGCGTTTTTTAATTTAAATAATAAATCCACTCTTCGGCCATATTGATTTGGATCTACTAAATGTCGAAAGCTGCGAACATAGTCTTCGGCAGTGATTTTACTTCCATTGTTGTAACGTTTTTTAGGGTTTAATTTGCAAACAAGCTTTAACTTTGTTTGCCATTCACAGGATTGTGCTCCTTTGTTGATTAAGCCTTTGTCGTTATCGTAGATGTAGAGACCCTCAAAGATTTGAGAGAAAAAATAGTTACTGATGTTAGAATTGATTTTTGCTGGGTTTAGACTTTCGGGAGTGCTGAGGAGCTGAAATCGAAAGACTTGCGTTTCAGCAAAAGTTTGTGCGTATAAAAACAAAATCAATAGGAAAAATAGCTTTTTTAACATGCCTATAGTTAGCACAAATGCTTAGAATCACACAAGGTTTTAAAAAATATATTTTTGTCTCAATTCCATCCTGTATCATTCCGATATAGATAGGTGTGGAGGAATACGAATGAAGAAAATCTACCAGTTCATGGTTCTATTTATCAGTATAGTTGTATTGGTTTCTTATCAAAACTGTAGTCCAGGAGCGCTTACGGAATCTTCTTTTAATAGTTATTATGATGACGATGAATCATCTGCCTTTGGAACGGTTTTTCTAACGCCAAACACACCTATTTCAGTAACTCCTTCTACGACCTCTGTTACAGTGACAGGTCGTTGTAGTAAAGGAAACGCAGACTCACATCGTATCGATTGGAAGTTCATTCCAGGAAATGGCTCCACTTACCAAGGGAACACTAGTTGGAACCAAATATTGAATGCTTGTGTGAATAAATATTTTACCATTACTATTCCAATTGGTAGTGGTTTTGACTATGGGTCTGGAAATGAAATCAAGCTTCGTTATTACCTGTTTATGGATGATGGAGAAGAAACCTATAAGGACTATTATGTGTCCTTTACTCAGGGAATCATTTATGAAGAGGCAAGAACCAGTGGTAGTTGTGATGGGACAGAATGTGATCCGTGTAGTGGTAACATTTCCGCAGGCGGTACGCTTGAAAGTGTGACTTGTGAGTTAAACCAGGCTCTAGAGTATAGCTCTGCCGGTTTTGGTGGAATGGCGCTCATATTTAATGTGAAAAGAACCGGAACCCCTCCTTCTAGTAACTCTGCTTATTATCCTCTTTTTCATTTATATGAAATCGAAAGTAGCTACTATAACGGCTCAACTCAGCCAGCACCTGTGTTTACCTATGCAACCGGGAAATTTACAGGAAGTACGATTGATAGTTTAACTTGGGAGCATTTCTTTTATTATGCGGGAGCTTTTCCTTACACTAGTACAGTAAATACGAATCAGCAAAGTCGCACTGCAAATTATTACGAAGCAGTGGATGATGTTTCCGATGACGCGGAAGATTGGATTTGGAAAAGTGGAGTAGAGTACACGGTTAAGGTGAACTATAGCTACCCGCAAAGCATGGCTAGAAATGGGATGATATCTTTACAAGTGTGTTTGGCAGAAGACACTACTACATGTACCATTTCGACGGTTAATTTTAGTGTGCCTTTTGCGAGCAGGCAGTTTGGTTACAATGGCTTAAAATTAATATTCGGAACGCCATCGGGAGTAGTTCCTAATTCAAGCCTTAATTTTTCAAATATTTCAGGTTGGCAATTTTCAAATGTTCAATGGAAGCTCTGTGAAACAGATACCAGTTCAAGCGGAGTTTTTTGTAATTTCTAGGTTAAAAAAACACTATAAAGAAGAGTAGGGATAATCTCCCTACTTTTTTTCTTTGTTGGGTTTCGAAAATTATTATTTTTTATAAACTAATTAAAAAAAATCTAGCTATAGTCGTATTTTCGTCTTATCGGTTGAAGACTAAACAGCAAAAGTGAGGCAAAACAAGCTGTAAATACATTGTAGTCAAGTGGTGCCTTCAAACCATCAGTAATGCTCATACTAAGCCCGAAAGCACATAATAAAAGAAAACTGCAAAAAGAGGCCATTCTTAGTCGGTAGCCAATGATTAGGCTGATTCCTATAGCTATTTCTGCGGCTGTGGCGGCAAAACCTAAAAAGTCAGAGATTGGACGAGAAAGCCAAAAGTTTAAGTGTTGAGTGTAGTCGAGAAAGTTTTGCATATTTCCCCATACCACAAACTTGGAAGTACTTTCTCCCCATAAACCGAAGCGATCAGCCACTGCAGATAGATAGCTTGCAGAAATTGAAAAACGAAGAAGAAGTGCTGGGGATTTATCTAGGTTCATATTTATCCTTTGAATCTCAGAAAAGGGCTTTTGAGGCGAAAAATAAGCAAAAAAAAACCAGCTTCGAAAAGCTGGAATTTAATGGTGCCCCGGGCCGGACTTGAACCGGCACGACTGTTAGGTCCCAGGATTTTAAGTCCTGTGCGTCTACCAATTTCGCCACCAGGGCATGAGCTAATTGTTATGAGGCTAAGTGAGGGAAAAGTCATGGATTATTTTTCTGTTGCATAATCCATAATCAATATAGAAATCTTTTTCTCGAAAGAGCGCTGTAGTGCAATAAAAATGGGCTATTTCCTTGAATTCATTCAAGAATTCATTTGCTGAAAAAAGTTCAAATGCTAGGCTAAAAGCAAGAGCTTAATACAATAACATGGAGGTTGTATGAAAACACTATTGGTGCTTGCTGTGAGTTTATTCGCAATTTTTGCCAGGGCAGATGAGCCAATTCCTAGAAGTATTTCTATTAAATCCTTTGTCTATACTGAAAATGGAAATTTTAAAGACCAATCGGCAGAGTTGTGTGGCGTCGTTACTGGCGACATAACTGCCCATGATCGAGTAACAGTAATTTCAGATGCAAAGTCAGACTACGCTGTTCCTTATACTACACTTGTGGGTAAAGACGGACGTTTTTGCGTTTTAATACGTACGATCACTGGACGCGCTAGTGCTGAACTTTGGGGTTTAAACACTGAGGCCGAGACAAAAACAGTATATGTTGAAGCTGGAAAAAGAAGAAAATAATATACCGATGCCTTGGTAGGAATTACTTTTTTATGAAAAAAACGCAGCCTCTGCCAAGGTTTGACGAATGAAAATCTTATCTAAAAATCAATGCTAAAGATTGCGCTGGGGCTCCTCTCTCCAAGACTACTCTGGTGAAAGCCAAGTCCAAATCGGTAATCTTTTAAGAACTGGTAGACCAAATAATAAAACTCGTAGTTTAGATCGGTTTTCTTAACCCTCCCGTAGCGATACAAAACAAGAAGACTGTAGTCTTTCGAAAACTCATATCCTAATACACCAGTGTACTTTGTTAATATGTCTTTTTCTCCCTCGCCATATAGAGGGCCGTCCACAATCATAAAATTATCTTTGTCATTTTTAAGTTCAAACCATTCTCTAGTTTCTGTGAGTCTTAAAAAGAAGCCAGCTAGTTTGGCCTGAATACTTAGGCTAAGAATGTCTTGTTTGATGAGGCCTTCACATTGGACGAGATCGCAATCTAAAGGGTGGAGTTCATAGTATCGGTAGGTATAGGTTGATGCTGTTAATAGTTCAATGATTGGAATAGGACTATAAATTAGTTCAAGTCCCACGGTACCGCCACTTTCAATCCATGCGTTGGTTTGGATGTGATTTATAAATTGAAAGGCAGAGTTTATATTATTAGGTTCATCCGTTACATTGTACTTTCCTTTTAAGCTGTAGTTTATAGAGTTTGGAAAGTACCTAAGACTTAAGTTTTCTTCTACAGCAGAGAAACAAAATGTAGATATAAAAAAGAAAAGAATAAAATAGCACCACATGCATTCAGGCTATTTTCTTTTCTCTTTTAATTCCAACTCTTTTAGATTTTTGCTTAGAATTCACCCATAGTAGGAAGATCTTTTTTTTCTTTTATAGCGTTTAATCTCTGCCTGTATTTTTTGGTGACTAAGAACTTTTGTTCTTTCTTGAATTCTGTATCGGTATCGTTCCCATACAAGAATGACAGAGACGCAGAATAAAATTAAAGCAGACCAATTTGCAATGGGAGAGTTTAATTCTGAACTAGCTCGATCGGCAATTAGTAGTGTCCAATAAGGTTTGTATTCGTAAAAGAGTTTTTCTAATAACATTCGCCCTCCTAGATAAAATAAGGAGCAATTTTTGTACCCGCCATCAAAAAACTAAGAATGTTAAGGCGTTTAAAAGTGAAACGTTTTTTTCATTTGTATAAGCATTAAACGGGAAATTATAAATTGTTGAATTGATTTACTTTATTGACTAACAGTCTGAAATCTTAAGCTTTTGAAACTGCCCCCTTTAATTGCGGATAGACTTTAATAAGTATTGAAAAAGCTTTGTTTAATTACATTTGTCCGAATTTTGATTTTTTTTGCAATGAATATAGTTAAGAAATACAAGGATTTAAATCTGATTCATCCGCAATTAAAGGGGGCAGTTTTTAAGCTTTTTAACTGCTAAAATCTGTATAACTTCTGTTCAAGAGTTAAGTCTTTGATTGAGTAATGGTCTCATATCAAAATAAACAGGTTTTGAGCTAAGTTATCCTGGCATCTTGTTTGCTTCTTATAATGCTATCCGAGGGGGAAACATGGAACAAATCATATACGATCACAAACCAACTATTTTAGGATTAGCCGGAGCTTCTAGTTTAGTGTTTTTAGGTGGACCCATTGCTTTTTTTAGCGGAAGTATCTTAATGGTGAGTGCCTATGCAATTCACTCCATGCGTTCAAGCAATGCAAAGAGAATTACTAAAAGAAGACGCCCACTTAATTATATTTCGTAGTCTAGCTTAATAGGGAATAAACGGCCAAGCTTAGAAGGTAAGCCAATATTCCATAAACTATAAACACAGACACTGCGTAAGAAAGTTTACCAGTCTCTTTTTTGATGACACCTAAAGTGGCCACACATTGCATCGCAATGGCGTAAAAAACCAATAAACTCACGCCAGTTGCTAGGGTAATTCCTGATGAAATTAAATGATCGGCAAGACCGGCAACATTCTCATCAGCGCCCTCAATGCCCATCATTGTACCAAGCGTTCCAACGAATACTTCTCTAGCCAAGAATGAGGTGATGATAGCCACACCAAATTTCCAATCAATACCAAGTGGAGCAAAAATAGGTTCAATAAAGTGACCTAGAGATCCTAGGTAAGAACTAGCGAGATCACCACCTTGATTAGGGAAATAGCCTAAAAACCAAATAACCACGGAAACACTAAAAATGACAAAACCAGCATTTTTCACAAAGGCATAGCTAGAGTTTAAACTTTTACGAATGAGCGGCATCCATTGTGGTAATCGGTAACTTGGTAATTCAATAACAAATGGAGCATCGCTTTCAGTTTTATATACGGTTTTTGATAAAATACCAGCCAAGACTAAGCCCATAAAAATTCCGAAAAAATATAATAAGAAAAAACTTAAGCCTTGTAAGCCAATTAGACCACCTAGGATGTCTTTTGCTGGGATGACAGCGGTTATCAGTAGGGCATAAACAGGAAGCCGTGCCGAGCAAGCGGTTAGTGGTACAGCAAGCATAGTTAATAAACGTCTTTTAGGGCTTTCAATGGTACGAGTTGCGAAAATAGCAGGGATGGCACAGGCATGACCTGTTAAAAAGGGCACAAAACTTTTTCCAGTTAGGCCAAAATAACTAAAAGGTTTATGGCAAATGATCGCCGCTCTAGCAAGATATCCCGAGTCTTCTAAGACACCGATTATAAAAGTTAATACGAAAATTTGCGGAACAAAAACAATGAAAGAGCCTAATCCGCCAAAGATGGCATCGTTAATAAAGTCTTTTAAAATTCCATCACCAATAAAAGAAGAAACCCACTCACCAGAGCCTACAATGATTTCTTCGGTCAAATCCATAGCGGGACCAGCCCAAGTAAAAATACTCTCGAAAACGATGAGCATGATCGCCATAAACACAATTCCACCAAGTACGTTGTTTAGTAGAAATCGATCGATTTTGTTTTGAGATTGAATGAAAATTTCTGTATTTAAATTTAATGCCTCACAGATTTTCTTGGCGAGTCTTCCCGGGTGTTCGGCAATTATTTTTTTCTCTTCATCTGATGCTTGGTAAAGACTGGCATCTTCCCCATTTAAATAAGACTTTAAAGTATCTATGCCAAAGCCAGTTCTGGCTGATACAGCAAAAACTTCAGAATGTAGTTCTGATTTTAGTTTATCGATATCTAGCTTTAACTTTTTCTTTTGCACTTCATCGATCATATTTAATGCGAAGACCACGGGTTTATTGTGTTGAATCGCATATTGTTTAATTTGTAGACCTAGATTTAAAGAGCGCTCCAGACGAGTTGCATCTAAAACACATAAAATACTTTTCGTGTCTGCTTCATTGATTGCTTCTTTAAATTTAGAAACAGCAACCTCTTCGTCTTTGGTAAGAGGATTTAAGCTGTAAATACCTGGGTAGTCAGCAAAAATCCTGTTTCCTGCTTTTGCTTTTTTTACTTCAACAGTTACTCCAGGGAAGTTAGAAACTTTTTGAAATACGCCAGTGATTTTATTGAATAGAAGGCTCTTCCCAGAATTGGGTTTACCAATGATTAAAATAGAGTCCATTTTTCCTACCGAAATTTTTGGGGTTTATTTTTTTACCAGGAATACAGAGCTTGCAATATCTTGAGTGAGGGAGAAAACCGAGTCGCCAATTTGGTAAACTCTTGGTCCACCAAATGGAGAAGTTTTTAAACAACGAACTGGCATGCTATCATCAAAGCCTAATTCTCTTAGGCGCAGCTGATATTTTTTATCCATGCTTTCGCAAAAAGAACCAATCATTCCGTTTTCGTTTTCGTTTAAACTCCATAAGTTCATAAGATACTCCTAGTGCCTTTATATAGTCTTTTTAATGATTTAGGTCCATTTTTTCAGCTGGGCCGGGTCTAAATGAAAGTATTTTGAAACTTAAGGCTGTAAAAACAATAAAATCCATTATTTTTTGGGTAAAAAGGGCCAATAAATTGAATTCTTTTAGGCAAAAACTCAGACATTTTGTGTTAAAAGATTTTATGTCAAAAATCACAATGGATGAACAGAGCTGGATCAAAGAAAACTATTTAAGACTCTCAGAGATGAGCCTTGAAGAGAAAAATCAATTCTTAAAGCAGGTAAAAGAAATTCGTCAAAAGCGTGATGGTATTGAATTGTTTGAAAAAGACATTGAAGACCAAAATCAGTTAGCCAAAAAACTGGGGTTTATAATGCCTGGGCAAAAATCCTAGATTTTCAGTTTTCTATTAAGCTTTTAGGTTAAGATCAACTTAGATTAGCTTGAAATGCGTGAGCTTCGAAATAGTATAATATTCACCTACAAAAATTAGCTCCCTTAAAAGCGAATTCAAATAAAACTACCAGATACAGGATTAATTCTTTTCATTTAATGATCCCTCTAGTTATAGATAGACTAAATTAACTAATGAAAAAAAATAAATTAAGATGTTCGAGTTTTGATTTTCCTTGCAATGAGTACAGAGAAGAAATTCAAGGATTTAATGCTCATCCATACGCAATTAAATGGGCCATTTTATACTTTTCAGGTGCTAATGTTTGCTTCAAAGTTGGTAGCTAGCTTGGTCATTGATAGCTACTCAAATCGAAATTTTGCTGAGGCTTCACCTATATTCTATGATGTTGGAGAAATTCAGTACTTCAATCAGCCAGACTAAACATAGATTAGACTAAATATACTCTGGTGTTGGAAGAAACGCCACTATAGTGAGGAAGCATCACAAATTGTCCAAAGCTCGCTTCCTCTATACTTTCTCCAGCCAAGTTTTTCATATGTTTTACTTTTACTTCTTTGGCTTTTTTGTCTGGTGCCAAAAAGCTCAAAGTCTTACCGATGCTCAATACAGCCTTTTGGGATTTAAGCTCGATAACTAAATGCAGTCCGCTTTTAGTTTCGATCACGTCGCCCAGGTAGTTGTCTTCTTTTTTTAAGTTAGCTATATTTTTTAAGTTTCCAAATAAAACATCACTTTTGTTGGCTTTGAAAAAACCTCGGATTAAAGTTTTTGGCCAAATTTCTTTTAATGTTTTTAAGTTTTTCTTCTCAGGCTGATTCAAAAAATCTTTTAAAACAGATAGAAGTTCTTCGTTGATATTGTCTCTTAGGTCAAAACGAAGGCTTGCAAGACTACATTCTAAGATATCTTGCCAGTAATCGAGAATGCATAAATCTTTTGGTGAGAACATAAAACTACCGCATTTGGTTTCAACTAATGGAAATGCCTTGTGCGGGCTTTCTTCTGAGTTTCCTAATATTTCGATATAGTCTTTGTTGAAAACATATTTCTCTTTTGGATCTTCATGGTTTTCAAAATAGGGACTTAGCAAGTGGCGGGGAGTGTAGAATAACAAAATTTTCCCTAAGCCGTAAATTTCTAGCTGGCAATTAAGCTCTTTTGAGTAAGTTTTAATTTTTTCCGCTTCTAGCTCAGGACATAAAATAATGCGTTTAATTTGTTCTTTGGAGTAATTCTGCCAGTGCTTTAATGCAGACAAATTATGGTTTCCCATTTCTGAATTAAAATGTATGTCTAAATTAGTTTCACTGCAGAAGTACTCAAGAAGGCCAGGATCTAAAACTCGGACTGCATCGAAGTTTTTTAAGTTCAAACTTTGCCAGTGTTGTAAAAATAGATCTAGCTCAGAACCAACTAGGATTCGATCCAATTCTAGAAAGACCTGTAAGTCATTTTCTTTGGCTTCATCAATAATAGTCTGAAGCTCAGAGTCCTGGGCCTTGCCGTAACGACTTAATGAACTAGGAGCCAAAATTAATTCGGTAAAACCTGTCTCTTTTAGAGTTTTAATCTCATGAATGTTTTCTACAAAACTTGCAAAATTCATACTGGAGTCCTTAATATATCGCCGGCACGTAAGCCCGAGATTTGTTCCGTATTCAGTCTATAGATTCGATTTGGCTTACATTTTGTGGCAAGCTCTCCATCCAACTCTTCGAGGCTTTTTGTTAAAATGTTTTTACCCATTAAAGAGTAGTTAACCGGCTCTAATTTTTGGCCAATTTCATAATTGGATTTGGATAAAAAGATTATCTCATTGTCTTTTACTTCTAAGATCTTACCCACCACTTTATGAGTGTTTATGGCTTTTTCACGATCTCGGTACACACTGTCTTTTCCGGCGGATTGTAACAGGGAAGCTTCGGTGTATTCACGGTGAGCCAGTTTGGTCATTTCATTAAAAATTTCTTTTAAAGCATCTTGGCTTAAATTTTCTCCTCTAGCGATTGCATCCAATGCCTTTCGGTAGGCTCCAGTGATGCTCGATAGATAAAGGTGGTTTTTCATTCTTCCTTCGATCTTAAGAGAGTCAATTCCGCAATCGATGAATTTTTGAATCTGCATGATTCCGTTTAAATCTTTTGAAGACATGAAAAAAGAATTTGTTTTTTCAATGCCGTTTTCTGTCGGGATTTCTAAGCTATATTCAAAGCGGCAACTGTGAGCACATCCGCCGCGATTGGAATCACGTCCTTGGGTGTAATTAGAGATAACACAATTTCCACTATAGGCCATACACATAGAGCCGTGGATAAACATTTCGAGTTCAATGTCTACTTTTTCTTTAATTTTCGCTGCTTGTTCTAAGGAGATTTCTCGGCCTAGAACAATGCGTTCAGCGCCCATGTCTTTCCATAGTTTTGCAGATCGATAGTTTAAGCAAGAGGCCTGGGTACTTAGGTGAACAGGAATACTAGAATGATTCAAAACGCATTTTACCACTCCTAAATCTGAAACAATAACTGCATCCACTCCAGCTGCTTCCATTTCTTTTAAATAGGCAGGAAGCTCTTCAAGCTCTTTATCGTGAAGGTAGGCGTTTAAAACCACAAATACCTTTGCGTTTCTTTGGTGTGCGTATTGAACGCCTTCATTTAATTCTGAAAGGTTAAAGTTTTCAGCGGCAGATCTTAAACCAAATTTTTGCAATCCCAAGTAAACAGCATCAGCACCATAGTTAATGGCGATTTTTAATTTTTCTAAATTCCCGGCGGGACTCAATAGTTCTGGAAGCATTTTTAACCCTTTTCGTAGGTGAGAAAAGTAACTGATTTACGCAAAAGATTCTACTGCAATGGGCCAAAAATATCGAAAACTGCAATATTTTTGCTGGCTTTTCATTCAAGTGTGGGGTCGCTTTGATACTTTTTTCAAAAGATCTTTTTTAAAGGGAATGAAATTTAAATAAATTGGGGCCAAATTGGGAAAATCAATGAAAAGACTTTTCTTAGCTTCTAAAACTGTTTTCGGAGGCAAAAAACTTTTTGATCTAAAAAATTAGGGGGATAAATGAGAATTCAAAAATTTTTAAAAAATACAATACTAGCTGGTGCCGCTCTTGCAGGAATGATTGCTTGTGGTGGGCAGTCTACAACATCTAGTGTTGGTGGCATCGAATACACTCGTGAAGAAGCAGCATATGATTTTGTTGAGAATGTAAATCGCTATATGGCTGATTCTGAGTTATCTATTGAAAAAATGGATACACTTCAAGACACATATTATTATGACTATATTGTTGTGTATGATTGGGTTACAGACACTTACGATGCTTATGATTTAACAGACTACAATCCAGGTGAAAATATTAGTGACTACCTATATGATTATGATGCGTATTTTTACTATGACTTAGATTATGTTGGAAATGGTGTTTACGAAGACTATTGGACTGGAACTCGATTTAATCGTGACAGCACTTCTTTAAATGAGTTCATTAAGTTATCTCGTCAGTCTGAAAATCGTAAATTAAAAGTAGCTGATATGATTCAAACTCAGTTCTCTATCAATGCAAGTTCTGCACAAGCACTAGCAGATGCTTACATCCAATTGACTTCGATGCCTAAATCTCAGGTTTCAGCGACAATGGTAGAAAACCTAACCAACAAAGCTTTTGGTTTCAGTATTTCTGAGGTTGAGGCTGAAGTTATGTCTGGAAATTTTGGAGCGATTGACGCTGCTTTAGAGACGGCTTCTGCTAAGACTGGTGCTAGCGTTGAATCCCTACAAAATACAATTAAAACTCAATTTAATATTGATTTGAGCTTGTTGAAGTAGTCGGATTCATTAATTCAAATGTTAAAAGAGAAAGCCTTTGCGCTTTCTCTTTTTTTGATGGGATATTTGACTAATTTTAGCTATGAATAGAGTCTTTCTAAGGGGGCTGATCCATCTTTGATTAGGATTTTTAATAATTCAGATAAAAGCCTTTCCAAAATAAATGAAAATACTTCCAAATAGCACTGTTTGTAGGGGTTTCAGGGGACAAAGTTCTGTGCTGCATGCTACAAATTGCCATGCTTTGGAGTGGGAATTTTTTATTAGGATTTTTTTTCTTTTTTAGCCTCTGCCTTAATCTAAGGGCACAGGCGATCGACCCTAATATCATTCATGCAAAACTAAGACTGGATGCTAATATTGGATCTGTGCCTTTGTATTTTGATGGGGAGATTAGTGAAGATTTAATTTTTCAAAACAGACAGCTTCACCCCGAAGAAGCCTTTGAATTGTTTCAAGATAAGAAAGTAAAAGATCTGTCTTTACTCAATCCGCAAAGCTCTAAAGTATTTACCCAAAGCTCTACTATCTATGATTGGCAGGATAAATTTCCAAAAGATAATTTTAAGAAGCTAGAGGGGGAGCTTGGCGTTTTAGAATACCAGTCCAAAGAAGGGAAGTACGCTGATCTTTACCAGTTTATTAGTAAGACTAAATCAGGTCGAGTGATTCGAGTCGGTTTTGGACCAAGAGCGATCAACCGATTAATGAATGCTAGTCTTTTTCATAAGATTGGTTATCATGTGCCTGCTTACAGGTATGAAGAAAGCATTGAAATTAAGTTCGCAGACGCAAGTGAAAAAAAGATTTTCGTAGCTGATGTTTACCTAGGGCTTCAAGATAAAGCCTTAAATTCTACCCTAGAAGAAATTAAAAAAATTGAAGATAGCCTTGATGGTAAAGAGCCCGATAAGCTGGATCTAATCAACGCATCTAGTATGCAAAATGCTTTTCTAGAAATTTTGGTACATGATTTTGAAAAAATGGAAGAAGGATCAAAGGAAAGTGTTTTTCTTAAACAAAAATTTAAGGAATATTTAGGAGAGTTTGCCTCCGCTTTTGATGATAGTTTATTTGATAACTCTAATGTGCTTCGTCTAAAGTCAGTTTTCGTTACTGAGCCTCCAGTGTACTTTTTAGATCCTGCTAGTTATATCACAGCAGCTTCAATGGGGAGTAAAAGGAAATACCGCTCCTTGGTTCTGGGATACGCCTTAACTGATTTTCCAGGTTCATTGAATTTGTTTTCAGCCAACATCGGAAATGTTTTAAATCGAAAACTATATTTGGATTTTATAGCGGCTCGTAATTACGCAACACCCTACGCAGATGCTCGCTGGATTGCTCGGCGAATTGCTCAACTTACGGAAAGTGATTTTGAAGAGATTGCGAGAAGTAGCAATTTGTGCGAATGCGAAGTTCTACTACTCGCTGAGATTTTAAAATCTCGCAGAAACTCAATGATGGAGAAGCTAAATTTAGATTTTCCTCCTTTGAGGGTGAATACCAAGCTAAGTTGTGGAGATAAAATCGTTGAGAAGGGGATACTGATAAGAAAGTATTGTGAAACTTACCCGTACCGTTTAACTCACGATCGTTATTCAGGATTAGGGGTGAGTAGTGATATTTGGGCGCTTATTAAAAGTTTGGCTTTTTCAAATTTGTTGCAGAATGCCTTTTATCGTTTAAGTAAATTAATTCCAAAAACCAATATTTCAGATGAGATTTACAAGCACCGTGTGGACCAATCGGCAAAACAATTTGCTGAGTTTCTTACCACAGGTCAAGTGAGTGATATTAATTTTGGAGTCAAACCCATTCCTTTTTGGAACGCTCAATTAGCTTACAGCAAAGATTTGTATTTAGGTCCTATTTTAGGAACTCAAAACAACATTCAAGTTGTGGAGAGTTTTAACTTTGGCCTTGGCATTGGTAATTATTTGTATTTTAACGGCTTGGAGACCCCAGAGATTCTGTCTGGTAGTATAAACGCTGGTTTGAGTTTTAATCTTTCTCATATTCAGCCAGTACAAATCACTAAACTTCCCATTGAGGGCCGAGAAGATGAGGTGGAAGGTGCGATTAAACAAGCTTTAGACAAGCAAAGCTCCGACTTGTTTTCGATTTTAAGTTTGCCTCTTGATAGTTTCCCTGATTTAACGGAAGACACTAGCTTAAACACTATCAATCCAATCACAGCCTCAGGTTTGCAGCTAAAAGCCACTTACTATGCAATAAAAAAAATAGATCCTGAATTAGCTAAAGATTTGGAAAAAACAATAAAGGCATTCTCAAGTTATTCGGACTCTAGTGAAACGAGAGCTCTGGCTGATGAATTTATAGACTGGTACAAAGTACTACAAAAAAAGCATCCAAAATTTTCTGACTTACAGTTTGCAGAGCAAGAGCTATTAGCTGCCAATGATCCTAGCTTAGAGACCAAGAATTTTAATTTTTTTATGCTACGAACCCAGGTATTAAAAGACCTTAGGTCTCTAAAATCAGATTTATCCAAAGTAGAGGATCTAACATTAACAGAGTATATTGAAAGTTTTTTTGATCGCTTTAAAGTAGGAGACTCACTTATTTCTCATATTAGCTATGATTTAGGTGCGAGTTTAAGTCCTGGGCTATTTTTAGCTTCTAACGCCTCTTTCTTTTTAGATCTAGAAGCACAAAAGTTAAGTCTTTATAGAACTCATATGCATCGTATTGATTCTGAAAATTTACAAATTTATCGTTCCATAGCAGATAAAGATATTTTTGGATACTTAACAGGTTTAAGGCTTTATTTTCGTTTTCTCTATTTTGGAAATGAATTATCTACTACTGAAGTGGAAACTAGAAAGTACAATATTCGATTGGCCAAAGTTAAAAAAGACAAACAAAGTCTATACTCAAATGATCCCCAAATATTAGGAAAACTCAAAGCCATTCGGAAACTATTTTTTACAGGTTCTTTAGATGAAGTTAAAAAATACAGCCAAGCCTTACGTGTCGAGCACAAGGCCCATGAAAGTGTTTCGCAGTTTCGTTTGCTGTTTTGGAAGAGTGATGCGGTTGCTACCACGCATGATTTAAGTGTTTTTGCTCCTGGCGAAGAACAGCAAGATGTGTTTCGTTACACGGAAGCTTCTCGCTCTGGGATGAATTGGCAGGATTTATTTTTAGATTATAGCAACGTTTATATCAGAGAACACACTGATGAAGACATTCGTATAAATATTGTTGGTAACAATGATCCAGGAAATACTTTTTTTGGCTTTAGCAATTTTCGTGAGGCGAGCTTAGAAGGGGTTTTGAATGAATATGACGATGGCTTTGATCGCAGGTGCATGAGCATTCGTTATCGGTGGAATAAATTATTGGCCGATACCCAAGAAGTGAGAGAAAGTTTGGCTGATTTTCAAACAAAGTTTGGACTTCCCATCGATTTTGTTAGAAGAAGTTTGCGAACGAGTCGTTTTGAAAAATTAAGTTTTGTCGGCGAGTTTTATCTTTTTGAACCTGCGTTTGAGCATGTTTTAAATTTAGATAAAAAGAAATATCTAGAGATGATTAAAGAATACTATCTTCCTAAGAATCGATTTCCATTAGACTCTAATCGTCAAAAAGAATATGAAAAGCGAATTAAAAACAATTTAACTCGACGTTTCTTGGCTTTACAAGATTCCAAATCTTCAATGGATTCACGATTGGTGATGGAAAACTTGGCTCGCTTGATCATGTATGCTGAGAAGCATTTTACACCGATTGGATTTTTTGATTTTATTGGCGGACTAGATAATGTTTATTTTCTATCTCGTTTGGAAGCTTATAGAAAAGGAGAGGAGTCTACCGCTCCGGTGATACAATTTGACTCTTATGGACACCAGCCGGATTCCAGATACATTTGTCCACTAAATCAAATTTCAGGAAAGTATGATTTTTCCCGTGCAGAGTTGCTACTTTACTGGCTACAGGAGAGATTGTAATGAAAAAGCTTTTTTGTCTTTTAGCTCTGTGTAACATAATGTTTTCAATTGAGTCTTTCTCGGCGGAGTTTATTGTAGCCACGGAAGATCTAGCTCAGTTGAAGAAAACTTATAGTGTACAAGATTTTAAACCCATGTTTTTAGGTGCAAATAAGTTTCCAAGACTTCAAAAGTATTATTTGGTGAACTTTTCAGAGCTATATCAAATTGGAAGCTTGAAGCAGAGTCTTTCTAAAAAGGAATTTGTTCTTTCTGCTACCGAAAATGTATCCTTTGAATTTCACAACTTAGTGGCTTCCAAAGAAAGTTTGGCAAAAAGGTCTGATTTTTATCCTTACCAATGGGCCTTAGAAAATACGGGCCAGTATTTAATTGAACACCCTAGTTTTGATAGTCCAGTGAGTATCAAGGGGAAGTCGGGTTTTGATTTTGATTTTAAGTTTTTAAAAGACAATGTATTTCCACTATTGAAAAAGGAAGTCCTGGTTGCAGTGGTTGATTCAGGGATTGATCTGACCCATCCTGATTTAAATTCGAGGGTTTATGAAAGTCCTGATCAATGTGGAATACCTCTAACTGAGCCAAGTGACAATAAGCCTTTCCCTAATGATTGTCGTGGTTACAATTTTGTTGCCCCTCATTATACAAAACAAGGCCTTGTTACAGATTATTATGGGCATGGAACTCATACTTCAGGAATCATTGCTGCGAATGATGATGATGGAATTGGAGTGAGTGGAATCAGTCCTGTGGCAAAAATATTGCCAGCAAAAGTTTATTTAAGTGAACAAGATTTAGAAGGTTTCGAGGAAGATACAGTTAATAATGTCTCCACCCTTAGTGTTTACGTTGCGCAAGCCATATACTACTCTATAATTCGTGAAGCTAAAATTATTAATTTAAGCCTAGGCTGGCCGCCGGTTTTAAACATTCCAGTTATGAAAGAGTTAATGGAGATTGCTGATGACAATGATATTATTGTTGTGGCAAGTTCTGGAAATGATAGTTCGTTTTCTCAGGTAAAACCATGCGCTTATAAATCAGTGGTGTGTGTCGGGGCAATGGGCATTCAAGGGGAATACGCAAGCTGGAGTAATTACGGTGCGCACATTGATTTTGCAGCACCAGGAACTGCAATTTTAAGTACATTTCCTAACAATAAGAGTAAAAGATTTCCCGTGCAGCTTTGGGAGTATATGGATGGTAGTTCGCAGTCAGGTCCATATATTGCGGGTTTGTTTTCTATCTTAAAATCTCTCTATCCAAATGCCAGTAAAGATGAGCTTTATGAGCGAATGTATCGCTCCAGTGTTTCAGGCTACCCTTACTCTCTGAGTTTAAAGCCAGATGTAAAACTATTTTTAAAAGAAATGAATGAGCTTCCTCCAAGAGTTTATTTTGACCTGAAAGAAAATAATCGAATATTTTTCAACAAAGAGGCAAGGGGAGACTTGCGTTTATCCTATGAAATATTTGGAGGCGATGTTTCTAGCTCAGAACTTAAAATTTCTTTGAGTGACCCAGGCGTTGAAATTATTGGGAGAACTTGTAAGCTTAATGGCCGCAGAAAAGATTGTGTATTTCAGCTAAGGGCTAATTTTGAGAACGCATCCCAAGTTTTAAAAATTGAATTGCAGGTAGTGCAAGGAGATTTGCAAGAAAAAGCTCTAGCTATATTTCATATGGGAAGAAACTTAGATGAAGATTTTTCTTTTGATCTTGGGCAAAAGAAAAATGATGGATTTGTATCTCCTGAAAACTATCATGGAATTCAAAGTATGATGGGCATCAGTCCGGGCCCTTTTTATTTCGGAGTTGCGAAGAAAGATGATTTTCGAAGATTGGAAGTTGTTAACTTTGAAAAAGACGGGAAACTGGAGTTTTCTTTAGACATAGATGAGAAGCAGGAGGTTTCAGCGGTCTATCTTGGTGATTTTAACTACGATAGCGAGAGGGACTTTTTAATAGTTTTATCGGCCCGTGTTGGCGACGACTACGATACAGGTAGAGAGTACTTATATTTAAAAAGGGATGGATCGAGACTGTTTCCTGAGTATGGAAAAATGAAGCTTTATGATCCTAGAATCGGAATAGATAGTTTAAATATAAACTCTCTAAGTTGGATGAAGTATCCAATTTCAAAAAAGCGATCAATTGCTATGCCAGCTTTCTGGGCCAATCGTAAGTACTTTACGGACCATAGCTTAAATCCCATTTATGGTAGCCCCGTGATGCATCCATTTGGTTTTTATACTTTAGAGCCAAAGCAGTGTGAGAGTAAGATTTGTTTAAAGCCAAGACTCCTTGATAACAATTTGTTTTATTTTAAAAATCAAAAATTACAAAAAGACATGAGCGAGACCTTATGGATCAATAGCATTGTTCCTTTAAACCCTGAAGAGAGAGAGAGTGACTATGTAGCTGCTATTTTCCTAAGTGGTTATGGAGCATTTTATGATGTCATTGAGGTTCGATTTTTTAATGATGGAAGTTTTGAGAGAATTAACTTTCAAGGTAAAACACAAATCGCTGGTCAAAGCTTGAATAAGTTTTGGGATCGTAATTTAGGTGCGAATAATAAAAATTTAATATCTTTTGATAGTAAGAAAAATCGTCTACGTTATTCATTGTTGGATCGTACTACTCATAAAATTAAAAAATATTATTTTAACAATCAAATTGATTCACCTTATTTTGAGTCACGCATCGCTTTTCGAGGAAGAGATAATCTAGATTATGCTGTTCACAAAAACCGAGATAGCTTAAATATTGTAAAACTAGAGACTCAAGAAATTATTGATACTCACCCATTGTTAAGAAACACAGTAATTCCCAAACTATTACTCAGACAAAGTGTGATCCCTCTGGCTCTAGGAGCGAGGAAAGAGATCTATTTGTTTGTTGAAGAGTCTTCCATTGAGGCTGAGCAAATTCATTTGGTAAAAATTGATGAGAGTGGTTTTACGGCAAAATTGAAGTGGAAAATGTTTAAACCCGCCAACTGTAGTCCTAGGCAGTTTTTAGTAACTGAGGATCGCTTAAGATTAGCTTTGATGTTTTATTGCTCTGCCGATCTTGATGAAGAAGGTAATGAAATCAACCCAGCTCGTTTGATTCGTAGCTTTATTGACCTTTAATGGTTTTTATTGATTCTTAAAGGCTTAGATTTTGCTAATTGTCCAAGAAGGTGGCGTGGCTTTTCCTTGCTTTTTGCTTGATATTGTCTAAAAATGTCCTGTCGTAAAAATGGCTATTGTTGATAAAACTAGCAGTACAAAGGAGTTTAAATGGGTTTACGTTTCAACTGGAAATCAATTTCTGAAAGAGAAGATGCTCTCAGTTTTAATGATGTTTTATTGGTTCCCAAAAAATTAGAAATGCGCTCTCGTCGTGACCCTGATTTAAAAACAAAGTTTACCAAAAAGATTAGCCTAGATATTCCATTGGTGTCCTCAAATATGGATACAGTTACTGAGTGGGAAATGGCGAAAAGTATGAATGACCTAGGTGGAGTAGGGATTTTACATCGCTTTATTTCTGTAGATCAACAGGTTGAGCAAATCAAAAGATTGGTAGAGTTTGGTGTAGATAGAATTTCTGCAAGCATTGGCGTAAATCCTGATTGGGAAGAACGAGCTAGAAAATTAGTAGATGCTGGTTGTAATGTTTTAACAATAGACATTGCCCACGGACACGCAGTAAGCATGATCGAAGTAATGGAAGGCATTAAAAAAACATTCAAAGAAGTTGAGATTGTAGCTGGTAATATTGCAACTCCCGAGGCGGCGAGAGATTTAATTAATGCTGGAGCTGATGCCGTGAAGGTTGGTATTGGTCCTGGATCAATGTGTACCACACGAATCATTACTGGCTGTGGGGTTCCTCAGTTAACAGCCATTGCCACTTGTGCAGAAGTAACAAGAGAGATGGGTGTACCTTTAATCGCTGATGGTGGTGTGAAAACTTCTGGTGATATTGTTAAAGCTTTAGCGGCTGGAGCGGATTGCGTGATGCTTGGTAGCTTGTTATCAGGAACCATTGAGAGTCCTGGTGAGATCCGTTCCGGTAAAAAACTATATCGCGGTATGGCCTCTAAATCAGCTCAAGAAAACTGGCGTGGTGGTGTTCCTGAGGGAATGGCGGCAGAAGGCGAGAGCCATTGGGTTCCGGTAAAAGGCCATGTTTCTGATGTTATAAATGAGTTAACTGGTGGATTAAGAAGCGGCATGACTTATATTAATGCTGCGGAGATTGATGAAATTCGTCAAAAAGCAGAGTTTATGAAAATGAGTGCTGCTGGTTTCAGTGAATCCCGAGCCCATGGTTTAGTGTAATAATCTATAGTTACGATTTATTAATGAGGCTTTTTGTTTCATAGTGAGTCGCAATGTAGAAAACTTCGTCACTGTTTCATTTTATGAGAACTGAATAATATTAGACATTTGCCTCGGATCATTTCGAGGCATTTTTGTGTTTATATCGTAATATCAAAAGCTTACTGCATTTTGTCAAAATCTTCTAAAAGTATTATGATGGTTGCAGATGTGAAAGAAGCTTTGTCATTTTGCATGTAGTTCTTCAAAGCTCCCATGATCCATTAAGGATGATTCCATTAGGGAGTACTGTATGCAGTTAAACCGTTTATTAAAATTGTTTTTGATTTTCCAGATTGTTGTTCTCACGGCTTGTGAGGATATTCCAACGGTAAGTATTTTAGATGAGACAGATGAGTTTGAACAAAGCTCGAGTAACTTCGAAAACAAAATTGATATTTTGTGGGTGGTAGATAACTCAGGTTCTATGGCTAATTTGCAAGCAAATGTTGCGAGTAACTTTTCTAGTTTTATTACTCGTTTCAAAGAAAAGTCCTTCGATTTTCAAATGGCAGTAACTACAACCGAAGCATGGCGCGAACATAATGGAAATCAGTATTGTGCTCAGCAAAATAACATTAGCAGGTATCGCTCTAATTCTGGAGTTAGTATTTTAACTTCTAACACTCCAGACTTAGAAGATGCTTTCTTAAGTAATATTACACAAGGTACTTCTGGTTGCGGCGATGAAAGAGCTTTGTCGTCAATGATTGCGGCTTTGACAAACACGGATAATTCCAACTTAGATTTCCCTAGGGATGGGGCTTACCTCGCTGTGATTGTGGTTTCTGATGAAGATGATTTTAGTCATGATGGTGGAGACTACCTTTGGAATGACTATGATTATGAAGGATTAACTCCGGTACAAGATTTTGTGGACGCAATGGATGTGATAACAGGATCAAGTAGCGCGAGACGTTTGTATAATGTTTCTACCATTGGTATTTTTGATGATCAGTGTAGAGATGACAATACGCCTGATGGTCAAATTGCTGTTCGAGTGGGTGAGTTATCTGATTTAACGGACGGTATTAAAGCAAGTGTTTGTGCAGATAACTTTGCTGAGAATTTAGAAATCATTGGCGAGAAAATCGTAATTCTATCGTCTCAGTTTTACCTATCAAGAGAGCCTGTGATCGAAAGCATTCAGGTGATCGTTGATGGAACTACAGTGGCTCAGTCTAGTGAAGATGGATGGCAGTATATTGCAGAAAGTAACTCCATTCAGTTTTATGGTAATGCCATTCCTGTACAAGGGGCTAATATACAAATCAATTTTGACCCAGTCGCATTGAAAAACTAAAAAACCTCGCTGGAGATATAAAATAATATAACATAATATCTCCGGCTCCTAACTTGATCTTAACCAAAGGTCTGGTTCTTCGAGCTTGACCTCTTTCTGTGAATATATCTAAAAGCTTTGTCTTATTTTGTCCGATAAAATACCATGAAAGAGGTATGATGGAACAAAATCAAGGACGAGGTGTCTTAGCCTATCGGCTACTTTTTTTAATTTTAGTTTGTAGTTCTGTGATCACCATCATGGCTACTTTTTTTCAATTGGCTACTACCTATCATAGTGGTGTAAAGTCCATTGGTGGACAGCTTAAGCAACTAGAGTTAACCCATACCAATTCATTGTCTAAATCCCTTTGGATTTTTGATACTGCTCAGATAAAAATCGAATTAGAAGGGATTCTTAATTATCCTGATATCAATTATGCAGAAGTAATTTCTAATGGGGAAAAGGTTATATCGATTGGAGATCGCCAAGAAAATCCCATCGAAGTTCGTAGAATAAAACTAAATTACCAAACCCAAATGAATAATTTAGAGCTTGGTGAGTTATACGTTCAAGCCACTGACAACAATGTAAAAAGCAAGGTTCGAGAGCAGATCGCTGTTATATTAGTTTCGCAAGCGATAAAGACCTTTATTGTTTCTGCCTTTATTTTATTTATCATCAATTTTTTAATCACAAAGCCTTTAGAGAAAGTTGCTAGCTACACCAAGAACCTTGATCTTAGACAAGGTGAAGATTTAAAACTAGAAAGAGCTAGAAACGAAAATTCTGATGAGCTGGATGTGTTGGTTAATTCAATTAACTCAATGCGCAGAAATTTACAACGAGCCTATGCTGATTTACAGACAGAGGCAAATGAAAGAAAGGTGGCAAAGGATGAGCTTTTTAAACAAGCGAATCTTTTAGAAAATATCATTAACGGTATACCTGCTTATATTTATTGGCGTGACCTATCTGGGAATTATATAGGTTGTAATGATTTATACGCTAATTTACTTGGAATGGATAGTTCTCAGTTGATTGGTAGAGGCGTTGAAGAGATTCCTAGTCATCAAAAAGCCATTGAGTTTCATCAGTTAGATAATGATGTTTTGATTTCTAGAAAAGCGAAGTGGAACCAAGAAATTTGCATTGATTTAATGGATGGAAGCACGGGTTACTTTGTTCAATCAGTTGTTCCAATGTACAATCGCGATAACGATGCCTTTGGTATACTAGGTCTTTTTATTGACGTTACTACAAAGAAGAATGCTGAGAAAGAACGAGAAACCATGAAAAGTCAGGTGATTCAATCGGCAAAGATGGCAAGCATTGGGGAGTTAGCCTCAGGGATTGGTCATGAAATTAATAATCCCTTGGCGATTATACAAGGAAATTTAGAGCTTTTGGAGGGTTACTTAGAGCAATCCAATCGCAAAGATTCTGAGGTAGAAAAACTCGTACAGAATCAGATGGTGGCAATTAATCGCATTCGTGGAATTGTAGATGGTTTACGGGTCTTCGCTAGAGAGGATGATAAAACCGATAAAAAAGATGTAGTGGATCTGCATGAGGCATTAGAGGAAACTCATCAATTAGTGAATAGTCTTTATATCAATGAGGGTGTTAAGATTATCACCGACTTTTCAGCTGAAGACTTTGTGATTTTGGGAAATCGTAATAAGTTGCAGCAGGCGATTTTGAATTTAATTAGTAATGCTAAGGACGCTGTATTAGAAAAGCAAGATGGTGAAGAAAAACAAATTCGCATTTCAAGCTACAATAAAGATAAGAATGTGTTTTTAAAGATTGAAGACAATGGTGTCGGCATGAATGATGAATTGGTTCAAAAAATCTTCAATTCTTATTTCACGACCAAACCTGCCGGTAAAGGCACGGGAATTGGTTTGGATCTAACTAGGCGAATTGTTGAAGATTTTGGTGGCGATATTGCGGTAAGATCAGAGCTTGGTAAGGGGAGTGAGTTTATCTTAAAATTCCCATTAACTAGTGAATTCGCAAAAAGGACGGTACAGAAATTGGATTCTCATTTTGGTGGAAAAGTTTTAATCGTAGACGATGATGTAACAGTTCGTCAGCTGATCCGAAAACATTTAGAAGGTTTGGGCTTTGAAGTTTTAGAGGCCTCCAGTGGTCCAGAGGCAATAGCAATTATGACCAAGCAAGAATTTGATGGTATTTTTACTGATATGCGTATGCCGGGCATGACAGGTGTGGAGTTACTTGAAAAGCTTCATACATTGGATTGTTTGCCGAGTTATAAAATCTTAATTACCGGCGGTTTGGATGAGCAAGCCGAGGTGAATGAGTTGCTAGATGGTGATCTACAATTTGATTTGGTTTTGAATAAACCATTTAGCCGAAGAGAGTTAGCTCGCCACTTGAAGCTTCTTTTTGAGTCGGCCTCATAAAAGAAGCCTCCGAATGGAGGCTTTTTTTGTTAATAAACAATAAGCATTAGTATTCGCAGTTTCCTGGCGTTCTTGGAAAGGGAATTACGTCTCGAATGTTTTGAAGGCCTGTAACAAACATGATCATTCTCTCAAAGCCTAAACCAAAACCAGAGTGAGGTACGCTTCCGTATTTTCTTGTGTCAACATACCACTGATACTCTTCAAGAGGGATGTCATGTGCTTCCAAGTTTTTCAGAAGAACGTCCATTCTCTCTTCACGCTGACTACCACCGATCAATTCGCCAACACCTGGAACTAATAAATCCACGGCAGCAACTGTTTCTCCGTCTTCATTTTTTCTCATGTAAAAGGGTTTTATGCTATCCGGATAATTGTATACAAAAACAGGTTTTTTAAAATGCTCTTCAGCCAGCCATCGTTCGTGTTCTGTTTGTAGATCAGTACCAAAATCAACGGAGTACTCAAATTTTTTGTCTGTTTTTTGTAAAAGCTCAACCGCTTCACGATAAGATACTCTAGCGAATTCATTTTCTACGATATTTTCTAGGCGAGAAAATAGCTCTTTATCCACAAACTTAGAAAAGAAGCTTAGATCGTCTTTACAGTTTTCAAGGGCGTCTTTTACCATATGCTTAACGAAAGCCTCTGCTACGTCCATGTTTTCATCGAGATCAGCAAAAGCAATCTCTGGCTCAATCATCCAAAACTCGGCAGCGTGTCTTGCTGTGTTTGAGTTTTCAGCACGAAAGGTTGGACCGAAAGTATATATGTTTGATAGTGCAGTGGCGAAGGTCTCTCCCTCAAGTTGACCACTTACGCTTAGGTAGGTTTGTTTGGCAAAAAAGTCTTTGCTAAAATCCGCTTTACCTTCTTGGATTGGTGGTTTTTCAGCATTTAAAGTACTTACTCTAAATAATTCACCAGCTCCTTCGCAGTCACTAGCTGTGATAATCGGAGTGTTTACGTAAAAGAAACCACGTTCTTGAAAAAATTGGTGAACGGAATATGCAAGTCTGCTTCTAACTCGAAAGGCAGCGCTATAAAGGTTAGTTCTTGGACGAAGGTGAGCAATTTCTCTTAGAAATTCCTTGGAGTGACCTTTTTTCTGAAGAGGGTAATCTGAGCCAGCCAAACCGTAGATTTCGATTTCTGTGCCATGAACTTCCCATTTCTGACCTTTACCAGGGGACTCAACCAATTTACCTTTTACGGCGCAGCTTGAGCCAGTGCTTAGTTTTTTGATATTCTCGTAAGCCGGAGAATTATCATCAACAATCACCTGAATATTATTGATTGTGCTACCGTCATTTAGCTCAATGAAGCTAAAAGTTTTGCTATCTCTTTTTGTTCGAACCCAGCCTTTAACGATGATTTCGTCTTTAGGGGCTTCTGCCATCAATAAATCTTTTACAGCTGTTCTTTTCATCTAGGATTTTCCTTTCCCTTGGGCTTACACTGTGTTTCTATGTTTTATAGCGAAAGCTGCAAAAAATGACAATGATCAATTGGGAATGAGTGATAGAGATGCAGGAATTATTGGATAAAAAGCAGTATTTTTTAGATTTTGGTATGAACGAAGAGGCTTTTGAGAGCTTAAAAAGCTATGCCGAGCTGCTTTGGGCTGCTAACCAAGAATTAAATCTCTTTTCTCGTAAAATGCCAGCAAAAGATTTGGTAGAAAACCATCTCTTAGATTGCGCTTTGGCTTTTCCAGAGTTTTTAAAACAAGACTTTCAGGTCTTGGCTGATTTCGGTAGCGGTGGGGGAATGCCTTCGGTTTTACTAGCTATTATGTTTAAAGACAAAGAAGTTAGAATATTCGAAAAAAGCCCTAAAAAACGTCAGTTTCTTAAGAGTGTTCAGTCGAACCTTTGCCCTAATTTAAAGATTTTTGAAGAAGTGAAAGAGTCTGAGCTTGAAGGTGTTGATTTAATTACCGCAAGGGCCTTTAAGCCAATTGATATTATTTTAAAGTTGAGTCGCTCTTATTTTCAGACCTCAGGAAAATACCTTCTTTATAAGGCAAAATCAGAAAGCATAAAAAAAGAGCTTAGCGATGCCAAGCTCAAAGAAAATCAATATAAGATTATTTCTTTAGACAACCCTCTACTCGAAGTAGAGAGAAATCTAGTTTTTATTTCTAAGATTTAGTTTTAACTGTTGAACAAAGGTATTCAGAGTTCATTCGTGCGATGTTCTCTAGGCTAATCTCTTTTGGACAAGCGCGAGAGCAAGCTCCGATATTTGTACATCCACCAAAACCTTCTTTATCCATTTGCCCTACCATATTAAGAGCTCTTTCGACTCTTTCTGGTTGGCCTTGTGGAAGTAGAGCAAACTGAGAAATTTTTGCTGCGGTAAAAAGAGAAGCAGAAGCATTTGGACAAGCAGCGACACATGCACCGCAGCCGATGCAAGTGGCTGCATTAAATGCTTCGTCAGCATCCACTTTTGAAATAGGGATGTTGTTTGCGTCTTGCGCATTCCCTGTATTGATAGAGATGTATCCACCGGCTTGAACCACACGGTCAAAAGCACCACGATCTACCACTAAATCTTTTACCACTGGAAAAGCTTTAGCTCGGAAAGGCTCAATGGTAATGGTGTCACCATCTTTAAATCTTCTCATATGCAACTGACAAGTGGTTGTTGCTCTTTCAGGGCCATGAGCGTTTCCGTTAATGACCATGGAGCACATTCCACAAATTCCTTCACGGCAGTCGTGATCAAATTCAATTGGATCTTTAGCTTCTAGAACCAATTTTTCGTTCAATACGTCCATCATTTCTAGGAAAGACATATCTGTGGAAACATTGTCTAAATCATAGCTTTCAAATTTTCCGCTATCTGCAGCGGACTCTTGTCGCCAAACTTTCAGTGTTAGTTTTAGGTTTTTACCTTTTCCTGAACCCATATCGACCCTCTACTTGTAACTTCTTTGAGTTAATTTTACGTTTTCAAATTTTAATTCTTCTTTGTGAAGTACGGCGTCTTTTACATCGCCTTTGTTCTCCCAAGCCGATACGTGACAGTAGTTATCGTCATCACGTTTTGCTTCGTTTTCATCGGTTTGACTTTCTTCACGGAAGTGACCACCACAGCTCTCAGCACGCTCAAGAGCATCGCGACACATTAATTCGCCAAGCTCTAAGAAATCTGAAACGCGACCTGCTTTTTCTAGCTCGGAGTTTTTGTAATCTTTGGTACCAGAAACCTTCACATCTTTTTCGAAATCTTTTCGTAAATTTTGAATGTCTGAAATTGCTTGAGTTAAACCTTCAGCGTTTCTTGCCATACCACATTTATCCCACATGATGTGACCAAGCTCTCTATGGAAATCGTCTACAGTGCGTTTTCCGTCTTTGGCGATTAACTCATCCAAGCGCTCTGTAGCCGCACGACTTGCTTTAGTAAACTCTTCGTGACCTGTATCCATAGATCCTAGTTCGCTAGCGTTGCTACCGATATAGTTAGCAACAGTATAAGGAGCTACAAAGTATCCATCACTAAGACCTTGCATTAGGGCAGAAGCACCTAAACGGTTGGCGCCATGATCAGAGAAGTTTGCTTCACCAAGAACAAAAAGCCCTGGAATGGAAGACTGTAGGTTATAATCAACCCATAAACCACCCATTGTATAGTGAACGGCTGGGTAGATTCTCATTGGTTGTTTGTAAGGGTTTTCATCTGTGATTTTTTCGTACATTTGGAATAGGTTTCCGTATTTAGCACGAACCGCATCTTCACCGATTCTATCGATTGAAGATTTAAAATCTAGATAAACTGCAATACCGGTTTCACCAACGCCTTTTCCAGCATCAGCCATTAACTTGGCGTTTCTTGAGGCTACGTCTCGAGGCACTAAGTTACCAAAGCTAGGGTAGATGCGCTCTAAGTAGTAATCTCTTTCAGAAGCTGGAATGTCGTTTGGATGACGTTTGTCGCCTTTTTCTTTTGGAACCCAAACTCGTCCATCATTACGAAGTGACTCTGACATTAGTGTTAGTTTTGATTGGTAACCACCACTCACTGGAATACAAGTAGGGTGGATTTGTGTGTAACAAGGGTTTGCAAAATAAGCACCTTGTTTGTGACATCGCCATGCTGCTGTAACATTGGAGTTCATTGCGTTAGTAGAAAGGTAAAAAACGTTACCATAACCACCAGTACATAATAAAACAGCATCGGCTGAGTGTTTTTCTACTTCACCAGTTACTAGGTTTCTAACGATGATTCCGCGAGCACGGCCATCAACCATAACAAGTTCAAGCATCTCACGACGGTTGAACATTTCAATGGTACCTTTGTTGATTTGACGACTCATCGCTGAGTAGGCACCCAATAGAAGCTGTTGCCCGGTTTGTCCACGAGCATAGAAGGTACGAGAAACCTGAGCTCCACCAAAAGAACGGTTATCAAGTAATCCACCGTATTCACGAGCGAAAGGAACACCTTGAGCCACACATTGGTCAATGATGTTATTACTTACTTGAGCTAGTCGGTAAACGTTTGCTTCACGGCTTCTGTAGTCTCCACCTTTTACCGTGTCATAAAAAAGGCGCCAAATGGAGTCACCATCGTTTGGATAGTTTTTGGCAGCATTAATACCACCTTGAGCGGCGATGGAGTGAGCTCGACGTGGACTATCTTGAATGCAAAAAGATTTAACGTTGTAACCTTGCTCGGCCAAAGTAGCGGCGGCAGAACCACCGGCAAGACCAGTTCCAACTACGATAATATTATATTTTCTTCGGTTAGCTGGGTTAACCAACTTCATATTGAAGCGGTGGTTGTCCCATTTTTCGCGAATATCACCTTCAGGTACTTTAGAATCTAAAACAGACATTATCTCTCCCCGGTCTATTGATGAATGAAAAACACGTAAACTGGCTGACTAATAAAGCCTAAAGCAATTATCCAACCATAGATTAATGAGAAAGTTTCAATCCCACAGTTATAACGAGGGTGATTAAAACCAAGAGTTTTAAAAGCAGAGGCAACACCGTGTGAAAGGTGAACGCCAAGAGCGATCAAACTTAAGATATACCAAGCAACATAGATCGGGCTTTGAAAAACTTCGATCACTAATCGATGAAGATCACGAATCTCTGCGTCGCCGTAAGTAGCGGTATAAAGTGTTCCGAATTTAAAAGTAATTAAGTGTAAGATGGTAAAAATTAAAATTACCATTCCTGTGTGGATCATTGTTTTTGAGGCAAAGCTTACTGCCTTTTCGCCATTCACTGTTTGGGCGTAGGAGCGGGTTCTTGCACCTGCGTTTCGAATCTTTAATCCGATTGCATTGATTGCGTGTAATACGAAAATCCCTAGTAATCCCGCTTCAGCGATGTAAATTGCTGGATTGGACACTAAAGCGTGTGCGTATTCGTTGTAAGCTTGAGGGCCTTTAAAAATTAGAAGGTTCCCGAGCATATGGGTTAGAACGAAAACGGATAAACCAAGTCCCGCAATCCCCATAGTCTGCTTTCTACCGATGGTGGAAGTTAAATAGCTAGCCATTCGACTCATGTTGAAGTTCCTTTGCTAATTTCCCCCGAGCCCGAAAAGAATCAGGGGGTAAATCAATATCAATAAGTTTTCAATTATTATAAGTTAGCGAAATTGTATCGAAAAGTCATTTCTTACGATTGTTGATGCTTCGTATAAGATCCATACCTTTTTGTTCTAGTGAGCTGGATATTTTTACAGGTTCTGCTGATGCATTAGGAGATTGTTCGGAGGAATTTACAGGGCTTTTCGCCTGAGCTTTGGGCATATTTGCTGATTTGTTTTCGATCTTATCGACCAAAGACCAAATATCAGGCCACTTCACAGGTTTGTTAAACACAATGGCTCCGGTTTTTTCTGCTTCATTTAACTCAGGACTGCCTTTGGCGTGACCGGTGATAAAAGCAAAAGTTGCTTTTTTACCCATTTCTTTAAAGTTGCGATAAACTTCAAGCCCATTGCCGTTTGGCATATTGATATCACATAAAACTAAATCAAAGTCTTTTGTTTGAAGAACTTCAATGGCTGATCTTCCATCAAATGCAGTTGCAACATTATGGCCTTGGTCTTCGAGCTTCATTTCGTAAAGTTCTACGAGTTCCTCTTCGTCATCCACCAAAAATACATTCATTGCGCCGGCCATGAGATCTCCTTAGAGTTGAGTAAATTAAAGCGACTTAGTTAGGTTTATAAACTAAATCGGCAAATGGCAAAGTTTTCCTTAGATTTTGGACAAATATAAACCTTTGTGAAGATTTGCTTTATTGAATTTGTCCCAATTATATAAATAGTGTCCTAAAGTAAGATATTGGCGATGCAGGCTGTTGTGAAAGCGGCAAAGCTACCACCAATCAATGCTTTGATTCCAAGTTGCGCAATGTCTTTTCTGCGATTCGGAGCGATTTCACCAATGCCGCCAAGTTGAATCCCGATGCTCGAAAAATTTGCGAAGCCGCATAAGGCGTAGGAGGCGACGATGATTGATTTTTCTGATAAGTTTTCGCCGATTTGAGCTAGGTGGATATAGGCATAAAACTCATTGATGATTACCTTCTCGCCGAGAAGTCCAGCAATGTGAGCGCATTCAGAAAATGGAATTCCTAAAAGGAAGGCGAAGGGAAGAAATAAAATGGATAAAATCATTTCCAAAGAAAGTTTTCCCTTTGAGGCTGACCATATTTCGTCGGGAATAATAGTGTTTCCCCAGTTACTAAAATTTATAAATTCACCAAGATAACTTAAAACGCCGTTTAAAAGGGCTACTAAAGCAATGAAGGCAATTAACATTGCTACGATGTTTATTGCCATTTTCATTCCAGTAGATGCTCCAGCCGCCGCAGCTTCAATGGCATTGGATTTTTTTTCGTCGTTGTGATCTTTGTTGAAAACATCTTTACTAGATAGGTGTTCTTCAGTTTCAGGAACCATGATTTTGGCGTACATTATAGCGGCTGGTGCGCTTAGCACACTAGCTGTAAGTAAATGTCCACCGATGTCTTTAACGAAAGGGGAGAGCATATCAACAAAAGCAGCTAAAACTCCTCCCGCAACGGTAGCCATTCCGCCAACCATCAGGCAGTTTAGCTCGGAGCGAGTCATTTTTTGAACATAAGGAGCGATAACCAGAGGAGCTTCTGTTTGTCCGATAAAAATGTTTGCAGAAGAGGCCAAAGCCTCAGCGCCACTAATTGGTAAAATCTTATGCATGATTTTGGCAAAGCCCCCAACGATCTTTTGCATGATTCCGTAATGATAAAGAACCGACATTAACGAGCTAAAAAATACTACAACAGGTAAAACTTTAACGGCAAAAATATAACCATTTGCTTTTGCAGGATCTACCAGTGGCCCGGCTACAAAGTTTGCACCCTCATCAGCAAAGCGGATGATCGCCAAAAAGAAGTTACTGGCTGCGTGAAATATGAAACTTAAAAAACCAGGTACATTTAAAGAAGGAATGCCAATCAAACAGACCGCTAGGGCAAATTGAAAAAACAGAGCTCTTAAAATAAGATTAAATCGAACCTCTTTGCGTTTTGAGCTAAGGAAAAAGGCGATTACCACAAATACTACAATTCCAAATAATGATATGATGCGTTCCACAATTGGAAATTCCCTGAAATTTCTTGGCTTGTCAAAGCATTCTATTCTGCGGCTTTAAGGTTTTAAGTTTTTTTAAGAAATGAATGAACGGAAGGAATCGAGAGAATAAAAGAGAAGCTTTTCGCTTCTCTTTGTAAATTCTCAATGACTTCCTTACTCCGGCTAGGGGGTTTCGTATAGTCTTTCCATGTCGTAGTCTTTATCATTGGCATTAGGATTTAGTCTCAAATACTGGTCGTTATAGTCCTTGATCACGACTTCTTTATTATTACTAGCAACAAGCTCTGTGGCAAAAAAACCTTTTAAGTGGGGAAGTGGCTTTGGCATTGATAAATTATTGTTTTCCACTGTGAATAAAACTGAACCCTTGTGAGAAATTTGCTTTTGTTCATCTATTATAAGTCTATCTTTAAGACGAAGCATAAATAAGCTACTACTTAATTGCAAAATCTGCGCATCTGAAGAAACCGGAAGTACTAGCTCACTTAATCTTTTACCATTCTGATCAAGTAGAAGAATTTTTTTCAGATCGACACTAGCTGGGTGGCTGATGCTAACTAGATAATTTTCTCCCAGAGGCACTAGTTGATAGACATCTGAACTTTCATCTATCAAGCTTTTAAAGCCTTTTGCAGGCTGTTTCATATCTAATACGTATAACCCAGAAGGATAACCATTTTTGCCTAAATAAAGCATATCATTTTTTATAAAATAACTTTCTTCAGAGGCAATCCATCTAGGTTGTTTTATTTGACTCATTTTCCCATCTGTCTCTTTAAAGAATGGGATCTTCACCCAATCAGAAGAGTTATTTGCAGGACGAAAGTAAAAGCTGCCATGACCTCCATATTCTGTATGAGAAACAATCCGGATGTTAGATGACACTTCTACTTCTACAAATGTATATGAACTATTTTCTTTTGATTTGCTCGTTGAATAATAACAATCATCTGCCAATGAGTAGCTGGAAATAGCCATTATGGACAGCATTAGCATTTTATAAAGCATATTTTCCTCCAAAATTTTTACGAAAATAGCATAGCAATAGCTTCTTTGCTTAAAGAATCTGGCAACTAAGAACCTTATTGAAATAAATTTTCTGTATTTGAAAAAACTACCTGTCTTTTAAGCTTCTAGTAAAGTCTAAGCTGGTCCCTTTAATTGCGGATGAGTTTTTAGTAGCTGCTAGAAAATATTTAATAAAAAAGTTTTGTTCGAGTTTTGATATTCTTTGCAATGAAATCAGAATGGCATTTCGAGGATTTAGTTTTGCTTCAACCGCAATTCAAGGGGGCAGTTTTAGAATGATATGATGCGTTCCACAGCGAAAAGTCGCAGATTCTTTGTCTTAAGTCAGAGTGTTAGATGTTTTCTTTGGGCTATTTAAGGTTTTTTAAGATTGAATCTTAGTGAGAGAGTAATTTTTGTTGATATGTTTATGAGAATACTTCTTTGTGAACCTAAGCCATCTTGTTTTCATTAAGCTTGGTAGGTGTTTTTTTGTGTTTCCGTGATTATAAAAAGATGTAGCCATATATTTAATTATTCCCACAATTTTTTACTTTTGTCAGTCTTAGGTTAAAACTCTTTTTGTTAATATAGGCTAAGCTAAAAGGATCAGCTTAGTTTTAGTATAGGGATTATTATTACTTTAATTTTATCTTTTGATTAATTTTTTCTTTAAAACCTAAATCCCACAATTGCTCTTGTTTCAGAATGATACAGATTTATCCATAATTCTTAAAAATTAATTCAAGATTATTTAATTTACACCGAACAGACCTCGGTCGTGTAAATAAAAACTGATTGGAGAGTCTTGATGTTTAAAATCTCGTTGTACGTTACTTTGTTATTTTCTGGGGTGTTATTTGCAGAGGATTTTGTTCAATTATTTTCCACTGAAAAAATCATTACAATCTCAGCCCGTAAGCAGAGGGACTTTAATTTTAATGTAAATACGGGTGAAATAAAAAGCTCGAAGTTAGTTTTCATAAATGGTTTTGGTGTTTTAGATACAGACAACTCAGAAAAGGCGTCTGATGGTGAAAAGTCACGATCACTTAAAAAGAGATTAGGAAAAAATAATCCCAATAAAAGAAAGTGTAACCTCCTTTGTAAAATTAAAAAATCTTTCTATGTTCAGTCTGCTGAAATTTATTTAAATGACGTGAAAGTTCTGAGTCATCGTGAATTTAAAAACAAG
>CERD01123458.1_pt1 | contig 67409 bp, 73 predicted proteins | sample 530931 | NCBI WGS metagenome assembly CERD01 (sample SAMEA2621101, study PRJEB7988) | marine metagenome | isolation source: saline water (ENVO:00002010), including
TGCGGAAGCATATAACAAACCAATAAACGCGCTTCGCTGGGACACAAACACGCAGGGCCGCTTCGCTATTTTGCCCTACGCATATGCGCTCGTTATGCACTTTAAGGAATGAGGTGAACCATGAGACAGGTTGTTTTGGCCTTTAATTTTCTCTCTGTTGTCTACGCCATTATTTCAGGTCTGCTTATCCTCTCGCTAACGACGTTGGTCGCCGTTGACTTTATAAACGTCGATGCTATTCCAAAAACTGCGGCTTTATTTGCATTGCTATTACTAGCTAACATCATTTCAGTGTCTGCCCTAAAACGAAGAAAACGATGGTCATATATTGTTTGCTCAGCTCATGTGTTTCTTTTGTGTGCAGTTTCCGTTTATTCAATGGCTACTAGGTCAATCAGTGCTTCTAGTTTATTTTTGCTTGGCCTGGTGGCAGTATTGGGGCTATTGCTATACACAGATTACGTATCAGGCAAAGACGTGCATAACAATCCACTGTAGGCACTCGCTGGCGCTTGTTGGGACACAAATACGCAGGCTCCCTCCGCTTCGCTCCGTATTATAGCCTGCGTATTTGTGCCCCTAAGTGGGGGTAGGTAAACCTATAAATGGAAATTTTGGTTGCTGTAATTAGCTTACTTGTTTTCGGGGTATTTCTCGCTGTAGCTATAGTGCTATCCAGAATTCCCGTTTTAGGCGACGTTTTAGATTTTTTTGCAGAATTAGCCAGCGGACCTCGCTTTGTATATCTTGCTTGGCCTTTTCTACTATCAAGCGCTTACAGAAAAGAGTTAATTCTCGAGCATAAAAATAGAATTAAGTGGTTAGCTTGGGTAGAGTATATTTTGGCAACAATTGTGTTTCTTGCAATTTGCGCCATTGGGCTTGTAGTCATACATCACAATGTTAATAGGCTCTTGCTGCAAGGCGCTTTTTTTAGAGTAGTTAACCTAACAATCGCATAAACTCGCTCGTAAGCTCTCTGCGACAAAAACACGTAGGCTCCCTTCGCTTCACTCAATAGTATAGCCTACGTATTTTTGCCCGTTTTGTGGGCCGTTATGTCCTAGGAGAAAAAATGGAGCCCGATTTCTCTAAATATGATTTAGAAGAGCTGTATGACATTAAGGAAAGCTTAGACAAGGAAAAATTTCCCGAACGCTATTCACTACTCTTGGATACGATTGAAAAACACCCTTCAAAGGCTGCTCATATTCAAGCGGTGGAATCCGATAATGCAATGCGAGAATTATACAATGAGTACAAAGAAGATAAGTCTCAGGTCTGGATGCTTTTCCGCGGTGTAATTGTCATGTTTGTTACATTTAGAATCATGCAATACCTAGAATGGTCTCAGAACCAACAAATTATGGGAGCAGTTATTGTTGTTATCGCTTATGCTACGATCCTCATCTCTATAAACGAATTCAAATTTAAGAAATTCAAGGATGATTTTGGAAAACGGACATAACAAACCACTCAAGGCTCTCGCTTCGCTCGCTGGGACGCAAGCTCGCACGGCCGCTTCGCTATTGTGCCCTACGTGCCAGCGCCCGTTGTTGGGCCGTTAGGTGCTGATGTAGATTCACATGATTTTTCAAAGTAAAGAAGCAAAACGATTCTTGTTCTCAGTAGTATCTTATGGAGCTTTTTGGCTTATCGTAATCTAGGCTTTTTATGCTTATTTGTTTTTATCGCTGCTTTCATTTTTAGAAGAAATCAAAAAACTAAAGTTATCGCCTGGTTTGTATTCATTGTTTCGACGCCTTATCCCTTTAGACTTCACGTTTATCGACTTGAATGGACCACCAAAAATTGTGCACTATGTAATGGGCTTTCCCACAGAAGAGGCATTTACAGCTGCTGAACGCGGCGAACTAGTGTTGGGTAGTTGTATGGTTAGTGGCTTTGAGCCAAAAAAAGTTGTAGTGTGGTAATGGCACAAGTACTTAACAAAAAAATTATGTCGCCCGCGGGGCGGCTTCGCCATTATACCCTGCGTGCTTGCGCCCGTTAGTGAAAATTTAGCTCTACACAAGGATGATTGCAGTGCAAACGATGGAAATTGCATTTCTGTCTACAATACTTCTATTTCCATTGTTCGATTTAGTCTTGGAAAAATATAAATGTAGAAATAAGTGTACCGAATACGTAAAAACTTCTTTCATGTTGTGGGCTGTCACTGGATTCTTATTTTTTTGCTTTTTAAATGGTGTCTTAAAAATAGAACCTCCACAATACCTACCGTCTACTACTTGGAAAGGTTATTTGGCGCTCTTTATGTTTGCGGTGTTTATTGCATATATGAAATATGTGCTTTATTCAATCAATAAAGATAAAAGTGTCAGACTTCAGGTTTTAAACGCATTTGAAGACGGTGGCGAGTCATTTGTAGAAATACTGCCATCATCACGTAAAGAGTTTTTATTTTTTACATTGCTGGTCTCATTTAGTGCTGGTGTGTGCGAAGAGCTTATTTTCCGTTGGTATTTGTTTAGCTTCATTGAGCAACATACAGGCGGGCTAGTTGCCGTTATTGGTAGTAGCATCATTTTCGGCTTTTGGCATATATATCTTGGTTGGAAGCATGTCATAAAAACAGCTGTTGTGGGTGTTTTGCTATGCGGTATATATTTGTATTTCGAAAGTATTGTTGTTGCTATATTGGCGCACATATTTATGGATGTGTACTCGGGGTCAGTCGCATTTATCGCAAGGAAGGCGCAAGGTGCTGAGCTAACAAGCGCTTAAACTCGCTCGCAAACTTGCTGGGACAAATACACGTAGGCTCAGTCGCTTCGTTCTAATTTTAGCCTACGTGCATTTGCCCCTTATTTAGGTGTTAGGCTTCAGAGTGAATAACGACGGTTTAATGAAAGTGCATGTTTCTCTTCCAAACCATTGGATGATTGGTGGGGAATCGATGTGGGCCGAGCCTCTCGGTAATAATATCTATCGTTTAGAAAACGTCCCATTTTTCTCTTATTCACTCAATTTTAAAGATGAGGTTGAAGCTAAACCCGACGAAGACGGAATCTTGGAAATTGAGAAAGTGGTTAAAAGAAGTGGCAATAGCACCCTTAGAATTATTTTCGACAAAAAAGTAACAAGGGAACAACAAGAAAAATACATCAAAATAATTCGTGAATTAGATTGTTCACTGGAACGTTGGGACAATACTTATTTAGCAATTAATGTCAGAGTTTCTGCATGCTATACCAGTGTTTTAAATCGATTAGACCAATGGAATGAACAAGACATAATTGCTCTGGAAACATGCGAAGAGCAAATGCCAGGCTCTTTTGATGCAGCGGTTGACGAAGATGTCTAACAAAGCGCTCAAGAGGGACACAAACATGGCGCTCCATAGGTGTATAGCGCCATGTTTTTTTCTGTTTATGCGCAGGCATCACTACTTATTCAAGCTAAGGCTTTGATGAAGTTGCTGCAGTGGGTTCTATTGTTCCCGATTGGCCTGCTAGCGATTATTGGTAGTGTTGAGTTTTAATTCGAGAAGAGTTCCATTTTTAAAGATCTCGCCAGGAAGAGGTGATTCAATGGACGTTGAAATTTTGTATGTCGTGATGGCAATTCTATTTATTTTGAATGCAAGCGTTTCTGTATTCTTAATGAAACGTGATGATTTGGATACTTTCCAGAAAGGCGCACAAATGTTATTGGTTTGGCTGGTTCCGTTTCTGGCAGCAATAGGCGTGTGGCTGCTCAACAGGAGCCAGGATATACAAGCTACACGAGCCAAGACCTTTGGCGGTGGTGTATCTGACAGTATTGGCCCTGGTGCTGAATAATCGCCAGAGGTTCAACATCCGAGCTACCTTCCGAAGACTTACAGGCTGGATGGCTTCAACAGTATTCAGCAGACTCTATATGCCAGGGGGACTGGACCAATTATTCCAACCCTCTATGCGTGATGACTGTTGTTAAACAAGGTTCTACTCGATTACGAGCCTGTTCTGCTTAGTTTTCGTCACAAAATCAACTGGTTTATGTATTAATATCAGTGCATTATGAATAGCCAAAATATCTAAAATACCTGTGAACAGGACGTTTTTGACATGGAGTCTAGTATTGTGAGTAGTAAATCAGCGGCGGTATCACCCTTGGACAACCGCTTTTTTGGCGTCTTTGCCCTTGCCATCACCGTTGTGGTTTTCGGCGGTTTTGCGCTCAACTGGACAAATAACCCCAACAACATTGCCAGAATATCTCTATGGACAGGTCTGCACGGCGCAATGAGTGCGGCCTGGTATGTGTTACTGCTCAATCAAATCCGCTTATCTGCTGCCGGCAAGTACGCCAGTCATAAAATCATCGGCACACTGAGCGTGATTCTGGTTATTGGAATATTGATCACCGGTCCGGTTATGGCCGTTGAATTTTATCAGCGGATGGCGGGTTTTGGCGTGTTTGGCGTCGACGACGCTCAGGCCAGGCTTAGGGCTGGCAGCTTTCTTGGTGGCGCTTTCCTTCAATGGACGCTATTCGCCGTGCTTTATGTGTTGGGTGTGTTATCTGTCAAACAGCCTGCCCACCATAAGCGGTTTATGATTGCAGCGGCTATTCAAATGATGCCCGAAGGCCTTAATCGAGCAGTTCATTTACTCTCGTTGCCCGGTTATTCCATGTTTGTAATTATGTTTATGGTTTATGCGACCTTAATGATGTACGACTGGAAAACAACCAAGCGGTTGCATGGCAGCACGTTGTTGTCGTTTGCTTTGTTTTGCTTGTTAGCACTTGCAATGCACACTGTATTTAAATGGCAGGCATGGGCTGACTGGATAGTGCCTGTTGTTCACGGGCAGTAACGCAAGCGATTGGTTTGTTTCATTCTGAAGTCCAATGCGTGACGGTTAGGGCAGGAGGCCGAGAATGACGAGTACAGAATATAAAAAGTGCGAAGACAGGGCATTTTATTTGTTGTTAGGCTGTATCGCGTTGGGTGTTTTTGCATTCATTACTGAAATGGTTTTTATTCAAAGCGAATGGGCCCCCGTTGTTGGTCTCGTCAAAGGGCTCGCGCTGGGCGAGATTGGCGCATTGCTTCCAGCAGTCTATTCAGGCTTCACTTTGTTTCGGATGAAGGCAAGTTCAAGCATGCTCAAAATGGTGCTGGTTCTGTCGCTTTGTTGGTTTTTTGCCGTTGCCGCAGTGTTTGTTGTAAACAGCTAGTTTGCTACAAGCGGTGTTGTTTTCATCTTAAAAATAATGGACCAGGTATGTTCACCCTCAGAGACTTTCAATTTCACGATACCCAAAGGTTGGTTGAAATCCTGAACGACAGCGACGTAACCGCTTTTCTGTCGACAAAAATTCCGCAACCTTATACCAAGGCGGATGCGCTGTGGTGGGTAGAAGTGGGCAGTAAAAGTGGTCTAATCAAAGCAATTACAGTTAACGACGAGCTGGTAGGTTGCATTGGTGTGAATCGAGGTGAGTTTGAATATGAACGCTCGGCAGAGATAGGTTGCTGGCTCGCGCAAGCACACTGGCGCAAAGGCATTATGCTGGGCGCAATTGAACAGCTCGTAGAGGATGTGTTCACAAACACCAATATTGTGCGGATTTTCGCCAATGTGTTTTCACCAAACGACGCTTCAAAACAGCTGTTGCTGAAAGCAGGATTTCAGCAGGAAGGCGTGCTTAAACATGCCATTTTCAAGCAGGGGGCCATTTATGATTGCCACCTCTTTAGTAAATTGAAAAACAGCTGAGTTGTTATGCACGATGACAAATCATGCTGAAACTTTACCGTTTATCTGAAGAGAAAAAAGAGTATTGGGAGACTTGGTCTAATGATGATGGTTCTCATCGGGTTCACTGGGGAGAGCTCGGAACGACTGGCAAGAGTAAAGTGCTTAAAAAGAGCCTGTTTCACAATCCTCAGAAAGCGATTCAAAAGGAAATTGATGATTTAATTGCTATTGGATTCAGTGAAGTTGATCAGACGTTTACCCTAATGGTTGAGTACTCTGCAGATGGTTTTGGGACTCCTGAAGATCTTGATAAAAGAGCAAGGCTTCAGGATCGTCTAAACGAAACACTCGGGTGGACTGGTTTAGGGCACTGTGACGGCGGCAGTATTGGCAGTGATACTATGGAAGTCTGCAACTATGTGGTCGATTTTGAGATTGCAAAACTTGTTATTGAAAAAGACCTTATAGGTACAGAGTTTGAGAACTTTACTCGTATTTACGATGAAGATTTAGAATAGAAGGGCAGCTAACAATCCGCAGCTTCAGCTACCCACATAGGTGATAACGGTACAGGGAAGAGATGAGTTATTTTCAAGTTATGTTAGAGGGCGAAAACTTTTTTATCGAATTTGATGGTAAAGAAGAATTACTTGGCTTTATTACTACTCGATGGGTTAAAGCCTGCAATGAGGAGCAGGCCGAATTAAAGGCTGTAGAATTAATCAAAAATGATACTCATCTGCATAATTTACTGAGAAACCCAGAGAGAGAGCCGGCACCGCCAATGATTTATTTATGTGAAATGTGTAAGGTTAATTGGTTTACTTATCTTCGACGTAAACCCGGTGCTGGTTATTCGTTCTTCCCTATGAAGCGAGAGTAAAATATAACCCTATGATGGGCTGCTGAAACGCGTCAACGTAAAAAGCCGTACAGGATTTTAATGAACATAGTATTAGTAAGGCATGGAAGGCCGACTTGCGCTGAAAATCAGAAGGTGAATAGCGCTGGCTTTGGGCGCTGGGTAAAGCGTTACAACCATTCATTGGTTGACGAGAGTAGCAAGCCTGATTTGAGCGTATTTCACCACTATCAACATTACTATGCTGTTGCCAGTGATCTTCCCAGAGCGGTGCACAGCTGCGAGATTGCTTTAGGCCGGTCGCCCTCACTGCAGTCGTCGCAATTTCGTGAAATGGACATCCCCCGGTATAAGTTGCCTTTCAAGCTGAATGCATGGACCTGGGTTTATCTTTGCAGAGCGTTGTGGACTGTGGGCGTACCCGGTAAATTTGAGTCTTACCGTGAAGCGAAAATCCGCGCGAAGCGTGCAGCTAATCAACTTATTGCGCTGGCTGAAACAGAACAAAACGTCATCGTTTTCGCCCATGGTTATATTAATCTGCACATGAGGAAACAGCTGCGACAACGTGGTTTTACTCAAACGGAAAAGTCCAGCCAGTATTGGGGTATTACTGCCTTTAATAAACCCTGAAGGGCAAGCTAACCACACGGTGCGTACCCACAAAATGGCACATGGTTTAGGGCATCGGAGAGCCGTTACGATTGAACCTATTATAAAGCTTGCACAGAACACTGTGAACAGCGCCTACGCAAGCTTGGCGCACAAAATCGATACCTTCTTTTTAGTGATTAATGGAGAGTTAGCATGGATATAAATACGGTTTTTACTTTTGTGGCCGTCGCCACTTTACTGGTGATTTCGCCCGGGCCAAATGGTTTCCTGATCGCGAAAACCGTGCCGCTTTCTGGTCACCGGGCTGGGCTGGCTAACGTTGCCGGTTTTGTTGGCGCGTTCTATTTGCATGGCACATTGTCTGTGTTTGGTATCTCTATTTTGCTGGTGCAGTCTGCCACCGCGTTTTTTATTTTTAAAATGCTGGGGGCGTTGTATTTGATGTGGCTTGGAATAAAAGCGATCCGCAATGCCTTCATGAAAGGAACCGCTATTGCCACAGAGGTTGCGTCGCCACAACATAAGCCCACAGCACTAAAAAACGCTTTCGCCGAAGGGTTTCTTACCAACATGTTAAACCCGAAAGTCTCGGTGTTTTATTTAGCGGCGTTTCCGCAATTTATGTCGGCCGACGCCAGTGCATTGAGTGCTTATATCCTGGTCACTGCACATGCCATTGTGAATGTTGTCTGGTTTACAGCTATGGTGTTCACCCTGACAAAGGTCAAACGAGCAACCAACAACCCGCGTTTTAAAGTGTGGCTGAATGCTATTACTGGTGTTGTGTTTATCGGTTTTGGTGCCAGGCTAGCACTGGCTAAAAACAGCTGATGTTTTGCTTGCTAATGCGGTGCGTCAATAAACGCCAGCACCGGCGACAGTGTTGTCTCCGGTGCTTCTTCATGCGGTACGTGCCCCAGTTCATCAAAAACGACAAGCGTGCTGTGAGGAATGTCTTTTTTGAACTGCTCGCCCACGTGAAGTGGAATTAACTTATCTTTGCCGCCCCAAAGTAATAAGGTGGGAATGGTGAGTTCGCCAAGTTTAAAGCGCAGATCGCCAGGTTGAGTCTGGGTAAAGCGTTCTGAAATCGCGGCGCGGTTACCTTCACGAAGTGCAAGTTGATAGTACCTGTCTACTAAGTCATCAGAGACCAAAGAGGGATCGCCGTATACATTTTCGATACTGCTTCTGACAAGGAATTTAGGGATGAAATTCTTTAACAGTAATTTTGCTAACTTGTTTTGAGAAAGCTTGTATGCAATAGGGACAGACTCTGCTTGGTAAGGGTAGCCGGATGCATCGACGAGCACGAGTTTCGATACTCTGTCAGGGTATCGAATAGCGGTTGCCCAGGCTATATAGCCGCCCAGAGAGTTGCCAGCAACAATGGCCTTAGGAATACCCAGAGCATCGAGCAGCTTTACAAGGTAGTCAGTGTAGTTTTCTATGGTGTAGTTGTTTTGGGGCTCAGGTCCGGTAAGACCAAAGCCCGGCAAGTCAAAACGTATCACCCGGCGTTGATGTTTGAGCGTTGAGGTCCAGCCGTCCCACGTGTGAAGTGACGCGCCAGTGCCGTGAATCAATACAATTGGCGTGGCGGCGTTTTTAACGCCTTCGTCACTCACATGCAAAGATAAACCACCAATCTCTATGAAAGATGAGGCTGAAGTCGTCCATTGTGGTTTAAGCTGCTCAACAGGAATGTCTTTCGCAGAGTGCACTTGCACAAAGACAAATGCGCATATAAAAATGACTGCGATAACACTGATTACGAGTTTTAACATTTCTTTAGCTGCTTAAGTAAACGACGTTTGTACGCCTTTGTGCGTTTTAAATAAAACGATACAAATATGCAAGCTACACGCTACGTCTTTTCATTGAACACCTGATCATTAAGTGTAATGCTACGGCGTTTACCGTATTCGGGTTTAGTTTTTCCCACACAAACGTTCAATCTGGTGTGTATAAAGGAGACATGGAGTGTTTCAACGAAGTCTAATGGCCTGTCAGTTGTTGCTTGCGGTTATTTATTCATCCGCTGGCATCAGTAAGTTCTTTCATTGGTTCCCCAATATTATCGGCCCGGTCTGGTTGGTCGACGAACTGGCTAAATACGGGCTGGGGTTGTTGGGATATTTAGTTGCCGTGGCGCAGTTAATTACCGGCATCGTACTGTTTTTTCCCCAGTTTCGATTAATCGGTGCGCTTCTGCTGTTACCCATGCAATTGTGCATTACGGTAATCACCTTTTCGCTGGGTTGGAGTGGTACACCTTATGTCAACGTGGTACTGCTTTTAATGGTGGTCGCGCTGATTTACGACGGCCGGCATAAGCTCGTGTCACTGATAGGCGATACCCATTTATTTCGCCAACACAAAGCACTCTATTGGGGCGTGTTTATACTGTTTTGGGGCTTTACCCTGCTGTTGAAGTACGGTACTGCTGTGTCGGCTGGCCTGGTGGGGGAGTAGAGAATGACGGCTCGCCTGAAACAGCAAAATCGGGTGCAGTTGAGCTTTCCGTCAATTGTGAAACTCTTTGCCATATATGGGTTAGCGCTGGATTTGTTTTATCTGGCTATGTTAGGTGTGTTTGCTCTGGCAGGAATAGAAGAGCTATCGCTCAGCCAAATTGCGGTGGCAATGGTGTTGAGTCCTTTTGTGTTAATATTGCTGGCAGTCTTTGGGTACCCGTTTTTTGCCTTGCTGAATCAGTGGCGTGGCGGCTTGGTGTTAACTATTGTCAGTCGCAAAATACACAGTAATCCCGACGTTAGAGATGACGACAGCCTCAAGTAAATCCAATCCATAAACTCAACAATAAGAAAAATGTGACTAACTATGCAAATTAGACAAGCAACACTTAGCGACGTGAATGCGCTGCTGGCGCTCGAACAGGCCGTTGTCGACGCTGAGCGTCCGTTTAATTCGGCGATCAAAGCGCAAGGCGCACGCTATTACGATATTCCTGCTTTGGTTACCGATGACGACAGCTATTTGTTGGTAGCAGAGGATAACGGCGCAATTGTAGCGACCGGTTATGTACAAATCAGACAGTCGAAACCCTCACTAGTGCACAATGTTCACGGCTATCTGGGGTTTATGTATGTTGCGCCAGCATACCGAGGAATGGGGTTGAATAAGCAGATTATCGACACGCTGATGGCGTGGGCAGAATCAAAGCAGGTGTTTGATTTTTATCTGGATGTCTACGCCGACAACCGCGCCGCAATCAATGCATATGAAAAAGTAGGTTTTCAGTCTTCTATGCTGGAAATGAAGCTGCAACGCCCTGGCACTAAAGCCGAATGACGGTGTTTGAACAGTTTATCCAAGCGATGAAGTGGTTCGCAATGTTAGGCATCTTTGCCTGTGTTAACACTGCCAATGCCTGCATGATACCTGAACATGGTGCGCAGTATGACCGTCAAGTTAAGATCTCAAAAGAAACCGGAAAGCATGAGTACAGCTTTACTCTGCCAGCGTCATTGTCGGGGTTAACCCGTCTTGAGGTAACGCTGGCCTATACCCGCAAGCTTGAGGGTGGGTTCAAACTCAGTGAAGTGTCAATTCCGCTGGATTATACCGTTACTGACGATATGGCTGTGGGGGCCTTTGTTGCTGCTCCCAAAACGGGGTTAATGCCTTACTTGCATGTCATGTGGTGGCCAGACAGAGGCGGGTTGTGTGGAATCCGCGCGCAAAGCGAATTGTTAAGTAGCGCGAACAGCTAGCCCGTGATTGTAAACGTAAACTCGTTTCGTTTGGTTTGTTCAAAAGAACACATTGGTATAGTGTGTCAAAATACGACTCGACCCCAAACACTAACACAACAAAAGTATGCGTAAATTGATCACATTGTTAAGTAAAAAATGCTTTTCCTGGATTTATGCACATCGTGCATTCAGGCATTGTGATGCTTATGCGTTGCCGCGAGTGTCAATGTGGATGTCGGCAGTGGATGCCATTGGGTTTTGTTTACTGAGCGCTGTGCTTACGTTCCCGGTATGGGTAGCCGCCTATTTACTGGAGGCGTCATCATTTCTCGCTTTCACCGTGGCTTTTGTGACCTTGGGAGTTGCAGTGGCAGAGCGGCAACACAAAGTGGTTGCAGTGTTACTCGCCGAGTTGGTCGTAGATATCGCGCTTATCCAGCTTAACGTTTACACCGTTGGATTTATGGTTTCAACGGCGTTTGTACTTACGTTTTACCGGGTTGGCAAACTGGTTTACGGATTCTTTTTTCAATGTGTGGATTACCGACTCTCCGTTACTTTGTCCTGCAAGAACTGCGGTACCTGCATATATCATCGGGCCTTCCCAAATCAGGAGCGCTGAGTTAGTCTGCATTTCGTAGCAACGTAAAACGACGTTGCAATTTTCACATACCAGGGACGGACATTTCATCAATGACAGCAGTTGTTGCATTACGGCTAATTGGTTTCATTGTTTGTGCATTGTTTATTTTGGGCGGCAGTATTAATCGTGGCTGGTCAGGGTTTTTCTGGGCAATTCCGTTTGTTTTAGGGCTGTTGGTTATCATCTGGCCCTGGTCAATGACTTACAAAGCCCTTGCGGTACTGTCTGTCGCTATTCCTTGTAGCGTGCTGGCCTGGGACAAATCCAGCAATAGTTTGCTGTATCCCTATTTAAGCGAGCAGGCTACATTCCAGGTTACGTGGGGCTTGACCAGTCATGGTGATGTGTCTGATCTTATCTCGCCGGATCTGATCCATATATACACCAGTGAGACACGGCATGGTGTGATGTACCAGCAACAATTTACTGCGCTGACCGAGCCGTTGACTCTCACACTGCAACAGGTTGATGTTTCAAACGCGGATTTTGGTGAACAGCGAATTGCCATTTTTTCTGACGATGCCGGTCACTTGTATGTTGTGTATGAAGATTCACTGTTGCGCGGTGTAGCGCAGGGAACGGTAGTAAGTAACGCGCTAAATGGCGTGACAAGCTTACAATCTGCCTGGACCCGGTATTTGGATTTGCTCATGATGTGGCCAATGTTACCTGTGATACTCTTTTCGCGAGGCTAAACAAAGGAAATGCAAAAATGACTGTGATGAGGGCGATAGGGCTATGCCTGGGACTATTGATGCTAATCAGCCAGGTGCATGCGGTTTATACAGAGGCGTTTTTCTGGGTTCAAGGCGTGATATGTGTATCGGTAGGTGTAATTTTTGTGAGTTATGGCCTTACAGGGCGTGATTACCTGAGGCGTTTGTCTGTAGCCACATTGGGTAACAACCGCAATCCAGAGTAGAGTAAAGCGGCAGTGCTATATGGGATATAACCCTGCCACTCAGAACTTATGTGAGCATATTAACGGTCAATGGATGCTTTTCATCAATTGACCGGTTTACGCATTTTCGATCAGGCTGTTAACGGCACCACATCGCATTCTTCAGCAACGTGCTCGTTGATGACTACGATTTCCGCTTTTTTGAAGAAGTTAAAATCAGTTGCCGTAGCAGACGTGTAAGCGCCCATCATGCGGCCGACAATCAACGCACCACAATCCAACTCAGGTAACATGATGTCATCTTCAATAACATCGACGCTGTCACATGTCGGGCCTGCCAGCACACTCGGGCTGCGCTCACCAAAAAAGTCCAGACTATCGATAGGGTAGTGGTTATAGTCGAAAATACGGCCACTGTACGAGCCGTAAACGCCATCGTCCAAATAATACCACCAACGGCCATCACGCATCGCCTTACCCATTACACTCGATACCGCTGTCATAGCCGGTGCAGCAATGAATCTGCCCGGTTCTGCCACCAGACGAGTACCGGCTGGCAATGTTGCTAATGCAGCGCGTATCGGCGCACAAAACGTGTCGATAGGCTGTACCTGGTCGATATAATCCACCGGGAAGCCACCGCCAATGTCTACCACCTCTAACGCCGGTAAGCCTTCAGCGCGGGCCTGTTGTATTAGCAGGGCACAGGCGTTGATTGCTTCAACGTGCTTGGTAGGCTCCAATGCCTGTGATCCTACGTGGAACGACACTCCTTTTACGCGGATCCCCAGGTCAGCGGCTTGTTGTAACAGCGACATTGCGGCATCCGGACTACAGCCAAACTTTTTCGACAGGTCGATTTTTGCGTCCGGACTGCGGAAACTCAGTCGTAGCAACAGATTGACTTTACCGGCATAAGGGATGAATTTTTTCAGCTCATCCGGGTTGTCGAACACAAACGTGTTGCAGCCATATTCCATAGCATAACGAATATCGCTATCGCGCTTAATTGGGTGCGTATGGATGGTGCGAATTGGGTCTACACCCGCTTCGGCAACCATGTCGACTTCACCATTGGTGGCCAGATCGAAATAAGCGCCTTCATCTCGCAGCGTAGCAATCACTGACGCATGTGGCAGTGGCTTAATTGCATAATGCAGGTCAACACCTGGCAACGCTGCCTGTAAGGCATGGTATTGGCGGCGAACAGCTTCACAATCCAGGATCAGCAGTGGCGAACCGTGCAATGCCACTAAGCGACGAATGCGCTCAGCTTCTGCCAGGTTGTCATTTCGCTCTGATACAACAGGCGTCGCAGGTACAATTTCAAGATATTCTGGGGCCATTAGGGTCCTCTTAGCGCTACATAACATAGCTTGTGTATTCGACGAGTACTGCATTATTCGTTAATACAGCCGGTTTCATTCTGAATAGTTACTCGCCGGCGCTCGAGGGGAGCCCAGACACTGATTGGCTATCAGCAAGTTGCGCGCATATTAGGCTAAATCCAATTCCGCGCAAGCAATTTTTAAGTAATTCTGAATCAGATTTTTTGTCTTCAGCGCAAAAATTTTTTGCCAACCAAAAGGCGAGTTCGCTTGCTGTATTTTACTGCAGCAAACCCCGACTTTTGACCAGCGTTTTACCCAGCGATTGTGTGTTAATTTAAGTGTATTAATTTTCAGCAAGGATTCGGATGAATATCATGTATCAGGAACATATCTCGACGCTTAAAGCACTCGCGAGCGGCATTGATCCCATCTCCGGCGAGCCGTATGAACCCAGTTCAACCTACAATCAGCCGCAGGTGATCCGTGCTTTGTTTTATGCCCTGGAGCGAATATCGAGCGTCGAGCATAGATCGCCAAGGCCTAAAATGACATTGGAAGAAAAACAACAGGCAAATATTGATAAAGGCGTACCACTCAATGCAGGTCTTCCGTGGACAGACGAAACACGAGAAGAGGTAGCTAAACGTTTTGCCAACAATGAGACTATCGGTGACATTGCAAAAGCGCTCGGGCGCACTCATTCTGCTATTCGCTCTGAATTGATTCGCCAGGGGTTAATCGAATAACCCTCATAGACTGGCATTTTTATCTGCTGTGAAGTTTGCCTATCTTCGCTACCACAATGATATGATTTGAGCAGACATAGATCAGAGCGGAGTTGTAAATGAATTTCAATATAGTTGTGGCCAACAAGGCTCACTTAGGTGATATATCGGATTTGTTCGATCAGTACCGGCAATTTTACGGGCAACCGAGTGACAGGGCGGCCGCTACGGAGTTTATCTCTGCGCGTATGGAGCTGGGCGATTCGACGATTTTACTCGCAGTTACCGAAACGGGTTGTGCGGCCGGGTTTGCCCAGTTATTTCCTTCGTTTAGCAGTGTTTCCATGCGCCCGATCTACATTTTAAACGATTTATTCGTCTCACCGGATTGTCGCGGTAATGGCGTTGGCGAAGCGCTGCTCAATGAAGTGGCGGCATTCGCAACAGAAAACCATGCTGTAATGGTAAAACTGGCAACGGCCGTCGACAATGAAACTGCACAGCGCCTTTATAAGCGGAAGGGATACAACAAAATTACCCAATTCGATCACTATACGTTGAAGTGCTAACGTCTGTGCCTGTGCCTGTGCCTGTGCCCGAGCTTGCGAACGCTTGTAACTTCCCACAGCCAGAACCGGCACCACAAAAACACTGCATCAGGCAAGTAAGGCGTAAACGCCACCAAAAGCCAGTACGCCAGCCAGTACCGGTAGCCCCAGCGTTCTGGTTTTTCGCCAAATCAGCACGGTTAACAGCGTGCCGGCAACCGTTGCCAGCCAGCCTGCCATGCTGGTTTCTTTGGGGATCAGTGACACGCCGAGCATCGCAGCAATCATCAGTGGTCCCAATACACCTATCCAGGTAGGCAGCTGCGCTTCTGTATTATTGGCTTTGTGTTTGTTGAAATGCCGCTGCGTCCACATAAGTGGTAACGCCCGCATAGCAAACGTCCCCAACGCGGCAACAACGATGGCAATCCATATGTCAGTTTGCATGTTCTTGCTCCGGCTTATTGTGAGGTCTGTTAAGCAAATAGAAAGTCATGCCGCCCGATAGAGCTGCCAGGGGGATCGCTGCATGTTGAAAAGCGGTCATGGCAAGCAACATGGCCGATACCATTGTAACGCTCAGGGTATAAAACCATTGTTTGTCTGAAAATCGCGGTGCCAATAACACTATAAACAATGCGGGCAGGGCAAAGGGCATAACGGCGTCCATTAATGGCCATTGTTGGGTGAGTGTGTCGCCAGCAATGGCGCCAAGCGTGGTACCCAGCACCCAACTAGCCCAGGCGAGCAGAGACGCTGCTGTGTACCAGCTTACTTTGTCCTCGTCGTTCAATTCGGCTAATCGCGTGTGTGCCAGAGCGAAAATCTGATCCGTGAGTCCGTGCATTAACCACGGCCATGCCCGGCTTTGTGAAAGAAAAGGCACCAGATTAGGGGCATATACAACGTGGCGAACATTTACCAGCATCGTCATGCTGACGGCCAGCCACAACGGCGCACCAGACGCTACCATTGCGACCAGTAGAAATTGGGATGCGCCGGCATAAATAAACAGCGAAATCAACGTGGCTTCCAGTGCGCTGAATCCTGCCTGTGACGCAATGAGCCCAAAAGAAATAGCAACCGGAATGTAACCACCGAGTAAGGGGAGGGCGTCCAGCAGTCCGCACTGCCAACCCCTTGATGTGTTGGCTTTCAAAGATGTAGCCATGTTAAGTGTTTCCCGTATAAACAATGGTGATCAGACACGTCGCCCAGTCTTTACCGGTTTTGTAAACGTGTGGTTTGTCGGCAGCAAATGTCACGCTTTGACCGGGCGACAAACACGTAGCTTCATCGAGTAATCCCGCTTCAAGGCTGCCGCTAATCAGAGTAATGGTTTCCTGAGTGCCGGTTGCGTGAGCCTCTGCCTGCCGATGTGTGCCCGGTGCAATCGACATCCAGTAAGCATCGACATTGGGCTTATCTTTGCCCTGATCGATCAGTTTTACCTCAACACCGGCTTCACCCACGCTGCCGCTCAATGGATGAACCAGAGCCCCGAAAGGCACATTTAGCTGCATAGCCAGTCGCCAGATTGTGTCCAGCGTGGGATTGCCATTCCCTTGTTCTAATCTCGATAAATTGGATTTGGCAATCCCTGCACCAGCGGCCAATTGCGACAAAGACAGCCCCTTGGCTTGTCGCATCGCCTGCAGGTGGCGACCGAGCGTGTTTAATGTTGATTGGTCCATAGCATCACTTTGCTGTTCTATATATCGAACGTTCTATATAAGGAACGTCATAAAGTCAACAATTAACTTATCAGTCACATTGGTTATGCGTTAAAGCGTAGTAATTTAGCGGGATTCGTTTTAGCATGAGAAACAATGATTAAGGTGATATTACCGCCTAACAGGAATCGAATATGAAAATTTGGGTGGATGCCGATGCGTGTCCGGTCGTGATTAAAGAAATGCTGTTCAGGGCGGCGAATCGAACACAAACGCACGTATGTTTAGTGGCTAACCAGTATGTAAAAACGCCGCCTTCAAAGTACGTAAGTAGTGTGCAGGTTGAGAAGGGATTCGACGTAGCCGACAACGAAATTGTTCAGCGCTGTGAAGCTGGGGATCTGGTTATTACCAGTGATATTCCACTGGCCGATGAAGTGATCACTAAAGGCGCGCTGGCATTGAATGCGCGTGGTGAAATGTACACGAAGGAAAACATCAAATCACGACTGAATATGCGTGACTTTATGGACACTCTGCGCAGCAGTGGTGTGCAAACCAAAGGGCCTCCGCCGTTAGGGGCAAGTGAAAAACAAGCGTTCGGCAATGCGCTCGACCGCTGGTTAATGGAAAAACAGCGCAAATCTGCGCAATAAAAAAGGGACTATCATGCCAATTAAGAAATGGTTAAAACAATACGCCGTGGCACTGCCGCTACTGTTCGCGTTATTTACCTTCACACAGTACATCAAAGGCCATAGCCTGAACGATGCGATGATGTTTGCCATTACCTGGGCATGTATTACGCTGGCGATTTTTGCCGTTACCCGTGCTTACAATTTCAAACGCAATGTGTATTGCCAGCTGTGTAACGATTTGCCGGAAAAGCCTGCGGATGAAAAGTGAGTCAACACTGGAGCTGGTTGCGCCGCACGCCCGGTTTGAGTCGAGTTACAAAGGTTACATCGAGGAGTTGGGCGACGAAGAACGTTACCCTTTTCCTATGGACTTTCCTCACCACGATTTTCCTGCACTGTTATCAAAGCTGAAAAACTTCGAGTTGGGAATCGACTTGCCTGAGGGGTTTATTGCCAGCTCAACCTATTGGCTGGTTGAAGGCGATTCACTGCTCGGTGTTTCAAATTTGAGGCATGAACTAACGCCGGCTTTACGTCACGCTGGTGGACATATCGGGCTGGGAATACGTCCCTCGTATAGAAGTAAAGGGCTGGGTAAATGGTTGCTCGCCAACACACTGGTTAAAGCCCGAGAGCGGGGCATTACCGATGTTCACGTGCATTGCTACAAAGGCAATGGACCATCAGCCGGCATGATCACGGCCAATGGCGGCGTGTTGCACAGTGAATTACAAGACGGCAATGCTATTGTTCAGCGCTTTATCATTGCCAATTGAATGCGTAAAAAAGCCGCGCGATTGCGCGGCAAAGGTTGGTTGCACCTATGAAGAAATGGGTTACTGCGGCATACCTGTTACGTCTTCTGCTTCTGGCATTTCACCTCGGCGTTCACCGCGCTCTCCGCGGTCCGGGCGATCACCTCGTTTACCTTTTTTGTGGTCGCGGTGCTTTCCGCCTTTGCGGTCGTCGCGCTGATGACGCATCATTTTTTCCAACATCGCCGTTTTCTGTTCATCTGTGAAAACAGCCCAGAATTCGTCTTTTAACGCTTTTTGTTTTTCACGTAACGCTTGCAGTTGCTCTTTCTGAGCGTCAGTGAGTTCCACATCACCCAGTGCACGGTGCAACTGAGGTGGCATGAGTGGCGGTTCTTTGCCTTCTTTAGCGTTGTTCGCCAGGGCAACACCGCTTACGCCTGTGCCAATGATAATTACGGCAAATGTTGCCAGGCCAAGTTGTTTTAGTGAACGTTTCATCATGTTCTCCTGTTAATGGTGTTCCCTCTTAATGAGGACGATTACAAGATTAACGGATTAAATGCCAAGGAACGTTAAGAAGTGCAAATGTGGTGTGAACCTATGAAAAGTCAGGCATTATTACCCTGTATTAACTAATGTAGCAGTACCATGACAATCTTACTCATCGAAGACGACAAAGGCCTGGCGGAACTATTAAGCGAATTTTTGAGCTTGTCGGGTTATGACGTAGTACACCGGGCCGACGGTGAATCTGGCCTAGCGGCAGCGCTGTCGTTGCCGGACATCGAATTGGTGTTGTTAGATGTTATGTTGCCGAAACTCAACGGCCTGGACGTGCTGAAAAACCTGCGTCAACAAAGTGAATTGCCGGTACTTATGTTGACTGCCCGTGGGGATGATCTCGATAAAGTGCTGGGTCTGGAACTGGGCGCAGACGATTATCTGGCAAAGCCATTCAATGATCGCGAACTGCTGGCTCGTATTCGAGCTATTACCCGCCGAACCAGAGACAAAGCGTCAGATTCTCCGGCGTCATCAAATCAACTCTCGCTGGGAGACTTAACCCTCGACCTGAGCAAAATGGAAGTGCAGTGCAAAGGCGAAGTGCTGGAGCTTACCGGCAGTGAGTATGCGCTACTTAAACTCTGTTGTCAGTCGCCGGGTGAACTGATCAGTAAAGAAACGTTATCGGAACAATGCCTGGGCCGCAAGCTGCAGGCGTTCGACCGCAGTATTGATACGCATGTGAGTAATTTGCGCAAGAAATTACAGGCGGTTGGTTCTGCGTGTGAAATCAAAAGCCAGCGAGGCCGTGGTTACGGAGTATTCGCAGGGTGATTAATCCTATTCGTAGTTTTAATGTGAAAGTGCTGGGGTGGTTCTGGCTGACCCTATTGGTGTGCCTGCTGTCGATAGCCATACCCGCTTTCATATTACAGCAGTTAGATGATGACGATCATTTAAACAGTAAAGAGCGTCGTCTGTTGACCTCTGTGGCTGAAAGGGTAGATAAACATTTGTCCCGTCATCAGGATCCTGAGCGCTTAAATACCAGAAGACTGAATCTGCTGGACCGCAACTTTCCTTATCAGATGATGATTGTAGACAATGATCTGAAATTGGTAATGGCCAGTTCACCGGTACGCGAACACCTGTTGGAGCGCTTTGAAAGCAAGCGGTTCTGGTATTTTATGCAGAGCGACCATCCGCGTCACATTAATCTGGAGTGGACGAAGCTGATAGGCCCTGTGACATTAACCAGCAATGCTGATTGGAAGTTAATTCTGTGGCGACCAGAGCGTCCCCGCCCATCAGATTTATTCCGCATGTTTCCGGTTTGGGGCATGCTGGCAGTGTTTCTGGTTGTTACCAGTGTGATGAGTTGGTTGTTAGTGCGCTCTATCGCCAGACCTTTAACCCGGCTCGGTCAGGCATTCAATGCCGTGGGGCAGGGGCAACTTCAGCATAAAATTGACACAGAATCGCCTGCCAGTCCTGATCGTCAGTACGCCGCCAATACGCAGTTTGCCAGGTTGTTTGCGCAGTTTAATGACATGACGGCACGCATTGCCGCACTGATCCAAAACCAAAAGCGCCAAAGCGCCGATATATCTCACGAGTTGCGCACACCGCTCACCCGGTTACAGATGACGCTGGCCTTGTTGAGGAAAAAGAGTACCGATACCAGCATTGCGCCTTTGTTGGAGCGTGCTGAAAAAGAAAGTGAACTGCTGAACCTGCATATTCAGCGGCTATCCGATTTAACCACAATGGAAGCCAGAGCTATTCAACAAGGACGTCAGCGTTTTACGTTGGAAGCATTACTTACCGATTTGTGTGAAGACGCAGCATTTGAAGCTAAAGCGTCGAACATTGCCTGGCATCACACATTGATAGATGCGTCTATTGACGTGTATGAGGAGCCCATGCTTACCGCTATAGAGAACGTGGTGCGCAACGCGTTTAAATATGCAAACTCCTCGGTGTCTCTCACCTGTGAGCGTACTGACCAACGGGTTGTTATTCGCATTAGTGATGACGGACCGGGGGTTGAGAGCGACGAACTGGCCTGCCTGACAAAAGCGTTTTACCGTACCGACAGCGCAAGGCAGGGTGAAACCGGCGGACTCGGTTTAGGGCTAGCCATTGCGGCAGAAGCGGTAAGATTAAACAACGGCACAATCCAATTTGCCCTGAACGCGCCGAATGGATTAGTGGTAAGTTTGTCTTTCCCTGTAGTATAAGTTGCTCCCCAGTCTCAGAATGGGGAAGCGCATACCTAAAATACTAATACCCATACCGATTTACAAAAAACACCCGGTCCTGTTCCGTGGCTGTCTCGTTGCATTCGCCAATGAGGTTTAATCGGCTTTCGGTTTGGTAGGTGTCGATTTCGGTGTAACCTTCACGGCAGTAACCGGTTTCGCTGAGTTTGGCTTCCAGATGTTCATAGAGTTTGCTGGTGGGATCGATATGCGGACCTTTACCGTCTGGCGGTGTTTTACCCATTTTGGGCATTGGCCCACCATTGAGTTTGACCCGGCTGTCCTTGCCCTTGTTTCCTGCCATAACCGCTATGCTAAAGCTGAAACGTTTAGCGCCCTCCACAGAAATATTGGTATGAAAGAAGTCGGGGGGCGTTACAGGCGGCTCAGGCTGACTGGCGCAACTGGTGACAATCAACGTTGATGAGATGGCCGAAAGTAAAATGCGAAATGGGCTCATGGTGCATATCCTCTGTTAAGTTATGCACTTTGGAGTGACTGCAGGGGGAAGGGTTGCGTCAACAGACGTAATAGTTGGGTAAAGAACGGCATTGTTCTTTACCCGCGAGATTACTTGCCGTCAATGTAGAATTTGTCGTGGAATGTGTAAGCCAGACCCGGAAAATAAATGATCAGGATGGTCATGGTCATGCCGTTAAGCATGCCTTCCGGAAACAAAAGCAGCGGGATCAAAATAAGGTAGCTGTCTTTGACTGTACTCCAGGTGTATACGTCATCCATAACATAATATCCACTCATCAGAGCAATCTTTAGCGCGATTGCCAATGCCCCGGGCAGAAAGGCACACATAAAAATGTAGATAAACAGATTGCGCGGCAATTTGTGGAATGCCAGCATAAAAATCAGGTAACCAAAGGCGATAGGCGCAGCGACGCCCAGCAAACCATTTACGCCCAGCATTGCCCAGCTTTCCTTGCCAACAATGGTCACGCCCAGCAGTGCCAGTGTGGCGGCAATAATGGAAAACCGGAAGCCCAGAATTAAGGCTAGGGCTACCAGCCACATGAAGTGAACACTGGGGCTCGGGCCTCCGGGCACACTGGCGCGAAACACCCACAGGAAAAATACCGCGGCAGCACAGCCAAATAACATGTGCTGCTTCTGTTTATTGGCGACCAGTGCTTGCCAGTCAATGTGCCTGACTATGTAAGCCAGCAACAGCACAAAACCGACTAACCCCACTAATTGAAGTGTGGTCATGGTTTAACCCTTGTACGTCGCCCAGATAGGGGCGTGATCCGAAGGTTTCTCAATACCGCGTAATTCATAATCGATGCCGGTTTCTGCCAGTTTATTATGCATACTCTGTGTGCCCAGAATCAGATCGATACGCAGTCCGCGATTATCGTTAAAGCCCTTTGAGCGGTAATCAAACCAGCTGAATTGCTCATTGCAATCCGGGTTTTGTGCACGGAAACTGTCGTGTAAACCCCAGTCCAGCAGCGTGTTCAACCATTCACGCTCTTCTGGCAGGAAGCTGCACTTGCCGGTACGTAACCAGCGTTTGCGGTTGTCTTCACCAATGCCAATGTCGTTGTCGGTGTGCGAGATATTCATGTCGCCCATTATGATCACATTGTCATCTGGCGTGTGATGTTCTGTTAAGTATCCCATCAGGTCACTGTAGAACTTTTGTTTGGCAGGGAATTTGGTTTCATGACTGCGATTCTCGCCTTGCGGGAAGTAGCCATTTAAGATGGTAACCGGTTCTCCCGCGTCGTTTTCAACAGTGATCATGATCATACGACGCTGTGCATCGTCGTCATCAGTGGGAAATCCGTACTGTACGTGCTTTGGCGTTTGTTTCACCATAAAAGCGACACCATAGTGGCTTTTCTGGCCGTGGTAAAACACCTGGTAACCCATGGCCTCAATGTCTTTTACCGGAAATTGCGGGTTGTCTACTTTGATTTCCTGCAACCCAATCACGTCGGGCTGGTGTTTCTCTATCAGCGCGCTGAGTTGATGAAGGCGAGCACGGATACCATTGATATTAAAAGAAATGACTTTCATAGTTTTGCTAACTGCTGTGAATCGATATAGGCGAAGTTTATCAGAAAGCCTTTCGGGGTATAACCGCCTTTATGGCTGAAATCCGCAATTCGCCCCATTCGCGTTACTCACAACCATTATCGTCACGGAAGACAGGCAAAAAGTCACGGCTGGTGGCCTTTTTCACAATGTCGCGTGTGCTATACTGCGCGCAATTTTGACGGTGGAACACAAACGTGACTGAACAACAAAAAAGTGAGTTGCCAGCGCGCGAGCGCGCAGAGTATCTGGTTGAGAAAATCCAGGAAACCGGCCAGATCTGGGGTTTAATGGGTAAAGAAGGCTGGGTTATGGTTGAGCTGGAATCACAAACCTGCCTGCCACTATGGCCCGATGAAGAAAGCGTAGCCAGCTGGCAGCGAAAAGACTTACCCGACAGTCAGCCCCAGGCGATTGCAATGGACGAGTTTACCAGCACCTGGTTGCCTGGTCTTAAAAAGAACAACGTGGCGCTGGTTCTGTTTCCGGCAGGTACTTTGCGCGAGGGTATTGTAACGGGGCCGGATGAGCTGCGTGAACAACTCGATGACGAATAAATCGCTACCGCTTGCCCAGCAACTCGCTCTCGCCAAAGGGTGGGACAATATGTTGCGGCAGCTTATGTTAGCCGGAAAGCTGTTGGCTGTTCTGCCCGTTGAAAGGCGTAACGATGACAACGAGGTGAAGGGGTGTCAGAGCCGGGTTTGGCTGACGTTGTCTGACGATACCTTGCCAACGTGTTCCATGTTGGCGTGGTCAGACAGTAAAATCATTCGCGGCGTGTTGGCGATCATCCAGGAAAAGGTGAATACGCTGTCACCTGACGACCTGCGCCAGTTTGATTTTCATGCTTATTTTTCTGCTATCGGGCTGGATCGTTATTTGAGTCAATCTCGAGCAAACGGCATTAAAGACGTGGTGGCGCGTATTCAGTCTTAGGGCTTGTGCGGGTCACAAGCGGTTCTTCGCTTCGATCCACTGCGACATAAACTGCGTGCTTCGCAAACTGTGGTGCCAGACCATGCCTTGTTGCAGCAGTGGCGCGCGATAGGCTGCGATATCGTTACAAGCCAGTTCTATTTGTGCAAACAGCGCAGTATTGCCATTAATTACTGACGTTTTGTAGTCACTGAAAAGCGCCGGGCACCGGTTACTTGCCTGCTGCCAGCGTGACTCATTGGTGTACAATTCCACTGCGGCCTGAACAAAAGCATCGTACTCTGATTCCACTGCGCCTGGCCAGTTTTCATGTGTGGCAATGCCTTCAGCACCAATTGGCGTTGTTACCGACGGCGTTTGATGCAACAAAGCCATCAACAGTTTGCCTTTCACGCCTGCACCAAAACGCAACGGGGCTATACAAACTCTGCTTTGCGCCATAACCAGATCGACATCATTAACCCAGCCTTTTACCAGAAAGCCCGACTTGGGATTGTGCAGCGCCGTGGCTTTTTTAGGGGGGTAGGCGCCATAAATGTGCAGCTCGGCATGGGGTAATTGCTTACGGATAGCGGGCCAGATATGTTGATGCAGCTGCAGTACACTGTCCCAGTTCGGGGCATGCCGGAAATTGCCGACCGTCATGAAGTGTTGGCGCTGCGCAAAATCCAACTTCAGTGATTCTGTATTATCTCTACTGACTGGTGGCTGAAGCGGTAGCAAAATCAGCTGCTGTGCCGGCACCTGATAGGTGTTTACCAGTAAGGTATATTCATAGGAAGAAATGACAAGGCTAATATCACTGCGCAGTACTGCCGCGATCTCCCGATGTGCCAGCGCATTGTTCAGTTCGACGTTCTCTGCAGAGCCTGTGCGCTTTACCGCATCGTGGCGGGCATAGCGTAAACTGTGCAGATCTTCGGTGTTTAGCAGGTGCAACGCCTGAGGGCAGTGCTTACGCACACGCCAGGAGAATTGTTCTTCTGTCATGTACCTGTCGAACACCACAACGTCGGGTTGCAGTTCACTTATCATGTCATCAAACGCGTCGTCGTTAATGCTAATGGGGACATTGGTAACGTCGTATTCGCTTACATCATCGGCGTGCTGGCTGTCGGTGGCGGCAGAGGCAAATACAATTGAAAAGTTGTGCTGATAAAAAGCCCGCAATAACCCGGACATATTCTGTCCTGCTGCAGAAGAGTTCGACTCTGGCCATACTGCACCAATGACCAATACGGTTTTTGCCATGTTTTTTAACGTTTGCCTGCTTACAGAGGCGGCAAGTGTAGCACGCTCCGCATGCATATAATAAGTGTGCCAGTCGATTGTGACTGAATCGATTTACTGGGTTTGACAAAAGGGCTATGGCATAGTGGTCATTGCATCAAATGACCTCGGGGTATGAGTGAAAAGTCGCGTACATTGGATCTACGGCAGTGGCCTGATTGGCAGTTACCTTGGCGGAGTGTTGAGTCAACGCCATGAGGTGGCGTTTGTGGGGCGACCTTTGTGGAATGAACGCCTTATTAATGGTTTCACCCTTTCAGACTATACCGGAGCCAAAGCTTCTTTTCGGGCGACGCCCGCACAGATCCATACGCATTTACCGGAGCAGCTCGAAAACGCGGTTATTTGGCTAACGGTCAAGTGTACGGCACTGAACGAAGTACTGGCAGAATTGCAGAGCAAACTTGGCAATGGCTGTACGCTGATTTGTTGTCAGAATGGCATAGGTAGCGTAGAAAGCGTCAAGGCACACCTTCCGCACTGTACCGTAATACAAGGCATTGTGGGGTTTAATGTGGTGTGGAATAGTGAGTGTTCTGAACTTCGCCGCTCCACAGAAGGTGTGTTGGCTCTGGAAACAGGTTCAACTGACAACTTGCAACCCGGTTGGCTCAGTTGTGATCGTACGACCCTGTTACCTGTTTTCTGGCCACAAGATATGGAGGCTTATTGCTGGGCGAAGCTCCAACTCAACCTGGCTAATGCCGTTAATGCTCTGGCTGATGTTCCCATCAGGGATATGCTTCAAAATAGGCATTACCGATCAATTATCGCTACACTAATGGATGAGCTGTTATTGGTGGCGAAAACACAACAGCTCAAGCTGCCACAGCTTACGAAAGTCCCGGCTCACTGGATACCACGTTTGTTGCGGTTGCCGAACTGGCTGTTTCGCCGAATTGCCTCAAAAATGCTGGATATTGATCCGACAGCTCGTTCCTCAATGTGGTGGGATCTGCAGGCAGGAAAAACCACAGAAGTTCAGTATTTGAACGGCGCTGTTGCGCAAATTGGCAAGCAATTGAGTGTGCCTTGTCCGGCCAATTACACAATTACACAGTGGGTACAAGACATAGCAGCCAAATGCCCAAAAGCAAGCAATTCAACTCAGATATCCCCTAAGCAACTGAAAACCGCCATTTTAGGCTAATTTTTCGGCGTAAATATTGGCGTAGCTTGTGAAATTGGACTATATCCATACAATGGCGTCGTTTCTGCTACACGTCATGTTTGACTTCACAAATTCGAATTAGGGATTCGTATGAAAAGTGTCAGTGAATTAGCTAGTCAGGCAAGTGAAATCTTTGTTTTGCCCGATGCTGTGACACGCTTAAAAGCTTGTATGGATGACAGCGCCGCCAGCATAGACGATATTGGTGAAATCATTGCCTTCGATCCGGGTTTAACTGCGCAACTGTTAAAAGTGGCTAATAGTGCGTTGTATAAATTCCCCAATAAAATAGAAACGATCAGTAAAGCGCTACAGGTCATAGGCACCAGAGCGGCTTATGATTTAGCGCTGGCCTACGGCATATCCCATGCGTTTAAAGACGTTGAAGCGAAAATCATCGACCTCGACCGGTTCTGGGAACAAAGCGTAAGCTGTGGGTTATTGGCTAAGTACCTGGCGGAACGAAAGCGCCACAAAGAGGCCGAAAGGCTGTTTGTAGCTGGCTTGCTACACAATATTGGTGAACTGGTCATTGTGTCAGTGTATCCCAATGAAGCACAGCGCTGTACGGCCTATAACGCCAGAGTGAAACCCGCTGAGCTACAAGCCGCTATTTGCGGATTTACTTATGCCGATTTATCGGCCGCACTGATAAAAGAGTGGGGGATACCTGAGGCCGTTTATAAGCCGCTGGAAACTATTCACAACACAACAGAGCCGGCTGAGGGGTTGGATGAACAGTTGATCCAGCTCGCGTATGTGTTAGCGCTGGACAATGTAAATCCGGAGCTTTACCCGAGCTATAACAATTTGAAGCCACATCTTCACGAAGTGCTTGGGTTCGAGCACGAAGATTTGGAAGACGCACTCGACATAACGAATTTACAGTGTTTGAGTGTGATCAGCCTGTTTAACCCAGGCGCATTTATGCTTTATTAGACTGGGCAGAGGGCGTCGATGACGCGCTCTCGTCGTATTTTATCTAAGGGCTAAAACAGCGCCCAAGCGGTGGTGTATATCAATCACTGCTATCAAACTTCAGTACATTTCACAAATTATTCACGCGTAATTAATGCGGTAAAATATTTGTTAAAAAATTTTACTTCCCCAATTTTATGTAATATTCTTTGTAAGCGCTTACATGTTTTCTTCTTGCTCGTGTAAGCGCTTACAGGGTCATGGCGGTTTTTACCGTTTCTGTATTTACAAAAAATTCCGTTTCTATCGGGGCTGAATAATGAAAAACACAACCACGCAACTCTCCCGCTTATTTGTTGCTGTAACAGCGGCAACCATGATGGGATGCGGCGGAAGCGCCAAAACTGAGTCAGATTTTACTGTTGTTGATCCATCCGAGCCGGTGAGTGATTGGCAGTTAGTCTGGAGTGATGAATTTGATGGCAATGCTATCGACACCAACAAGTGGACTCACGAAGTCAACTGCGCAGGCGGTGGTAACAACGAACAACAATGTTACACCGACGATCCTGCAAACTCATTCCTTGCTGACGGCATGCTGCACATTGTGGCGCTGCCTGCAGAAGAAGGCGCCGAGAAAGCCTATACCTCTGCCAGATTAAATACCCGCTATAAAGGCGACTTCAAATATGGCCGCTTTGAAATGCGTGCCAAACTGCCATCAGGGCAGGGTAGCTGGCCTGCATTCTGGATGCTTCCTACCGACTATGTGTATGGCGGTTGGCCGAAGTCGGGCGAAATCGACATTATGGAAGCGGTAAACCTGAAAGTGGCCGATGCCGACGGCAATGTTGAGTCGAATATTTACGGAACATTGCACTACGGTCGCGAATGGCCAAACAATGTGAATTCAGGCAAAGCGTATGCTTTACCTGACGGTGTAAACCCTGCTGACGATTTCCACACCTATGCCATTGAGTGGCAGGAAGGCGAAATTCGCTGGTATATGGACGGCTATCTGTATGCCACACAACGTCAGTCACAAGTTCGTTATGATTCAAAAGGGCAGGCTGTGGGCTTGAGCCATCGCGGCTGGTTCGCAGAATATTACGATCAAATTACGGGCGAATTATCCACTTATTGGAACACTGCGCCATTCGACCAGGAGTTCCATTTGTTACTTAACCTGGCTGTGGGCGGTGACTGGCCGGAAAACGTAAACAATCTGGGTATTGATGCCGATGCGTTTGCCAATGGTCAGGAATACGTAATTGATTACGTGCGTGTCTATGAATGTGCCTCTGATCCGGACACTGGCCGCGGTTGTGAAACTGTCCGTCCAGGCTATGAAAGCCTGGATGACGCGTTGGTTGAAGGTGAAGCACCCATTCCCTCTCCACCCTCTTCTGGTGTGGTACAAAACCTGACAATTTTTGATGATGAACCCAATCCAAACTGGCCTGCATGGGATTGCTGTGGCGGCTCAACGCCTATGGTAATCGACGACCCTGACATGGGCGCAGTGACCGAGTTTTACGTTGGCGCTCAGCCTACGGTAAACGGTTTTATCAGCCGTGGTGAATTTATCACTGACGAAAACGGGCAGGCTTCACCTTTTGATGGCTCAGGGATGCTGGAAAGCGGTGTGATTTCATTTGATATGAAAATTGTTTCTGCACCTAGCAATCCAGACTCAGTGTGGATGTTCAAAGTTGAAAGTAACAACGCCTCCAGCGCCGTAGAAATTGAACTGGCGGCGAACCGTGATGGTGTTGTGCCGCAAACGGGCGAGTGGCAAACCTATGTGTTTACCCTTCAATCACTGGCAGATGCAGGTCTTGATGTGTCGGCCATTGACGTGTTGATGATTTTCCCTGCCTGGGGTACCGGTGAAGGTGCTGTGTATCAAATGGACAATGTGAAAATTACCGCGCCAAGTCCGGAAGTGGTGTTCTTTGACGACGGCGAAAACCCGAATTGGGTAATGTGGGACTGCTGCGGTGGCTCAATGCCAACGGAAGAACTGGATGACGATGAGCACGGCCTGGTTGCACAATTCAGCATTGGTGCGTCACCCACTGTAATGGGCTTTATTACTCGCGGTGCAAATGGCGGTGGTGATACGCCGTTCGACGCCAGCAGCATTCTGGAAACCGGCGTGTTTGAGTTTGAAATGAAAGTGGTGGATGCACCTTCAAGCCCGGATGCGTCCTGGTTAATCAAACTCGAATCAGACAACGCAGCATCTGCGGTTGAATTGCCTATTACTGAAAGCCAGCAAGGTTTAGCGCCAGTAACCGGCGAATGGCAAACCTATACCTTTAAACTGTCTGACCTGTCTGCGGCAGGCCTGGATGTCAGTGCGATTGACGTCATCATGATCTTCCCTGCCTGGGGTACCGGTGAAGGGGCTGTTTATCGCGTAGACAACGCGAAAATTTACGACCCATCTGCTGAATCTGCTAATGGCATCACGCTGTTTGCTGATGTTGCGGCAGACGGCTGGTCTATCTGGGATTGCTGTGGTGGCTCTACACCAACGGTTGAAACTGATGAAGACGACAGTAAAGGCGCTGTTGCTCAGTTCATCATTGGCGAAGCGCCAACCGTAATGGGCTTGCTTGCCGATGACGGTGTTTACTACGACGCAGCCAATTTACTGGCAACCGGTGTAGTGCGTTTTGACCTGAAAGTGGTGTCTGCACCAGCCGATCCGGATTCAGTCTGGTTATTCAAAATTGAATCAGGCGACGCTGCCACCGCCGTAGAGCTTAACTTAACTGACAGTGTAGAAGGCGCCGCGCCAGTAGTTGGCCAATGGCAAACCTACACCTTTACCTTGCAGTCGCTGTTTAACGCAGGACTGGACATCAGTGCCCTTGACGTTGTCATGGTATTCCCTGCCTGGGGTACCGGAAACGGCGCGGTGTACCGTCTGGATAACGTTGAAATTGTGGCTGAATAAGCCAGTGACGCCAGGTGCCTGCGGGCACCTGACAAGGTAAAGAATTTTTCGTGAGTATCGCAATTATGAACTACACAACATTTAACAAAAGTCGTCTGGCGGTATCTGTAGCGTTACTGATGGGCGCTGCCGGTCAGCCTGTTCTGGCTCAAGAAGCGGATGACGCGGCAGAGCCGCAGGTTGAGGTCATTGAAGTACAGGGTATCCGCGGCAGTTTATTACGTGCCATGGACCTGAAACGCAGCACGCCAGGGGTAATGGATGCTATTTCTGCAGAAGAAATGGGTAAATTCCCGGACTCTAACCTCGCTGAATCACTGATGCGTATCCCAGGGGTTACCGTTAGCCGTAACAACGGTGAAGGTAGCCAGATTACCGTGCGTGGTTTTGGCCCTGAGTTCAACCTGATCACGCTGAACGGCCGTCAAATGCCGGGAACCGGTTTTACCCGTTCATACAGCCTGGAAAACCTGTCGGCCGAAGGGGTTAAAACCCTCGAAGTGTACAAGACATCTACGGTAGCGAATCCAAGTGGTGGTCTGGGCGCGACGGTGAATATTGTTACCACCAAGCCGCTGGCGCAGCCGGGTGAACGCTACTCGTTCATGGCAAAAGCCCGTCACGATGAGTCGGTAGAGAAGGGCGACACAGTTACACCAGAAATCGCAGGGGTGTACAGCAACACCTTTAATGATGATACGTTTGGTGTGTCACTGAGCTTTAACCACTACCAGCGTGATTTCCAGCGTCAGCAAGCCAATATTCAAGGCTGGCAGGCCAACGTAGACTTGCCGGATTTGGATGATGCATTGGTGATTGACCCGCGTGCCATTGACGAAAATGGCGATCGCATTGGCAACCATTTCTTCCCGAAAGACATGAACTACGGCATTGACGACGTTGAAAATGAGCGTACCAATGCACAGTTAACCATGCAGTATGCGCCTACCGAAGACGTGAAAGTCACCCTGGACTACACCGTGACTAACTCCGTGGTTGGTGTGGAAAGTATTGGTTGGGGTATCTGGAACGAATTCGGGGGCAACATCAACGCCTACGAGCTCGATGAAAACGGCACTGCGCTTTATGCCGATATCGGCGGTAACGACGGTTCATTCACGGCGAGCCGTGGTACTACTGAAGTTGACGCTCGCTCGATTGGTTTGAACGTTGAGTGGCAGGTAAATGATGACCTGAAGCTGAACTTCGACTACCACGATTCCAATAATGAAATTGATAACGGTGCCGATAAGGGCATGGGCAGCAACGGTCAAATCATTCTTGGTTCTGACCAGTTGATTTCCAAAGTGTATGATTACCGTACGGGTGAAATCCCGCACGCGTACATCAACTGGCGCAATGGCACCAATGAGCTGATGCCAAGTGAAATTGATTCAAACTTCAGTCAGTTCATTCACTCGCCCGGTGAGTCGACCATTGAACAGCTGCAAATCGACGGTGAGTGGTTTAACTCTGCTTTTGATATTCCTATGGCAGTGGTGAAATTTGGTTTAGCTCGCACTGAGCAAACCATGGGCGGACACACAGCCTGGAGTGGATTGCGCGGTGGCCCTGGCTTTAACCCTAGCTTTACCGAGATCTTCCCGGACAGTATGTTTACCCGTCATGATACGTCGGGCCTGCTGGATGCGTTTGCCGGCGGTGGTAGTGCACTCATGCCAAACTATTACTACACCTACGACTTCGATGAAGCGGTAGCGCGTCAAATGGCTTACCTGACCGAAGATATCATGGGCGCAGACGTTTATGTGCCGGATGCTTACTTCGATGGTATCGACAGCGAGAGCTACGTAGAAGAAGTGACGAACAGCTTCTATATCCAGACGGAATGGGATTTCGATGTTAAGGATTATCCGGTAGAGTTGATCGCAGGCTTACGTTACGAAGAAACCGACGTAACCAGTACTGTGCGTCAGCGTGTTGAAAAACAAGTAAACTGGGTGAGTGCTTCTGAGTGGATCATGCAGTACGAAGAAGGTGGCACAGACAACTTCCTCACGCAGTATGGTAAACACGATGTGTTGTTACCCGCCATTGATTTACGTGTTGAGCTGACTGAAGAGCTGATGGCGCGTTTGTCATGGGGTAAGAGCATGGCTCGCGCACCGCTGGGTAACCTGGCCGGTGGTCGAGCGTTAAGCGGCAGCCCTAAACCTGGTGCTCGCACCGGTGGTCAGGGTAACCCGAACCTGTTGCCATTTGAGTCAACTAACCTGGATATCGCATTAGATTATTACTACGGTGAAGGGAGCTACGCGTCCATCGTGTACTTCAGGAAAGACGTAGATAACTTTATTCAGACCACAATCACGGAAACTACGATTGAAGGTTTGCATGACATCTACAATGGACCACGTTACTTACAAGCCATCGCTGATATTGAAGCGCGTGGTGAGCAGGCAACCAGCACGGCCATTTTTGAGCAAATGCTGGCAAATGGTCACGGAAATGCCGATGGGCAGATTGAGCCGGATTCAAACGATCCGTTGATCGTATGGAACATCAGCCAGCCAACCAATACCGACTCTAAGTCTGTAGATGGTTTCGAAGTTGCGGTTCAGCACCTGTTTGGTGAGAGCGGCTTTGGTTTTGGTGTGAACGCTACGTTTGTGGAAGGGGATGTTGAATTTGACGTCGACAGCCTGACACAACAAGCGCCGTTAACCGGTCTGGGTGATTCAGCAAACTTACAGGGTTTCTACGAGAAAGATGGCCTGTCGGTGAAACTGACTTATGCCTGGCGTGACGATTACCTGTTAGGTGTGGGTCAGGCTCAGGGCTCAGCAGATGCACCACCTCAGTTCTTTAAAGACTTTGGTATCTGGGATATGAGCGTAAATTATGACATTAACGAATCGCTGACTATGTTCCTGGATGTATTAAACATCACGAATGAAACGGAACAGGGTTATGGTCGTTATCAGGAGCAATTCTTGTTTGCTCGTCAGTACGGAACACGTTATGCACTCGGTGTGCGTTATACTTTCAACTAACGAATAGTGGTTGAAGTACGTGTAGAGCCCGGTTAGGTAAGTAACCGGGCTTTTTTTTGCCTGTTAGAGACTAATCGAACACCGCAATGGTTTGACGGCTCAGGGCAACAACGCGTTGTTTGTCATCCCAGATGGTCGCTTCGGTGTGGGCGTAACCATCAACCGCGAGTTTGGTGTCCACCTGATAGCCAAACCATGGGTTTTCCTCGGTCACCTCCAGTGGCTGCACAAATTCAATATCCCAGCTTACTGTGCTCACCGGTGCAGGCAATTTCAATTGCTGGATAATGGCTGGCGGCCAGCAGTCAATCATGGTGACCAGGTGTGTAGGTGTAAAGGTAGCCGGTGGTTGTTTAAATCGCATCCAACCGTGGTAGTGACTGTGTTTACTCCAGCTAAACGGGATCTGTCCCTGTTCAATCGCCAGTTCAAAGTGACGGAAGAAATTCGGCGTTACCTTGGGAATTTGCGGGATAAACTTAGCTTTTTTGGGGATAGCCATGTTGTGCTCGGGCAGTTTGTCGACGTGAATTTTAGACTTACGTCCTACACCAAAGCAGGCTTGTACACACACGCAAACCCGGTCGTTTTGAACCAGTTTACCCAGATACTGCGACATGTTTCTGCCGGTGCGCAGTTCTTCAACTACCAGCTCAAACGGCGTGTCAAAACTGACCGGGCCGATGAAATTAACATGGTAGGCGCGAATGCTACGGTCGTTGTCTACTACCTGATTCAGGGCGTGATAGATGAGCCCTGCGGTAATGCCGCCAAATGCGGTGCGCCCCTGGCCCCAATTACTGGGCAAGCCCGGGTGAGTACTCTGCCAGAGAATTGCAGACTGTTCGCTGGCCTCAGACGTTAACGCTAATAATTGATCAATGTGCATACTGACTTCGGTTACCTAAATTGTGGCCGCATCGGCGTGATTAAACTCAAATGCTGCCGGTAATGCTTACTATGGTTAGTGTGGTATTATCTGTTAGCTTTGTACAGAACACGACTCATTCCTGTTTATATACCTTTATAATTGCTTACAACACCATGTCTCAAACACCTGCTATGCGTGCACAGAAACCATATTATGTGCTTCTTATTTTAACCTTGGTCTATGCCCTTAACTTTGTCGACCGACAAATCATTGGTATTTTATCTCCGCTCATCAAAGCCGATATGGCACTTACCGATGCGCAACTTGGCTATTTAAAAGGCATTTATTTCGCCATGTTATACACCCTTACAGGCATACCTATTGCGTGGTTGGCAGATCGTACTCACAGGGTGAATATTATTGCGGTTTCTCTGACGATGTGGAGCGGTTTTACTGCGCTATCGGGTCTTGCGACACAATATTGGCAACTGGCATTGTGCAGACTTGGTGTGGGCATTGGAGAAGCGGGCGGGACGCCACCAGCACACAGTATTATCGCTGATTTATTTCCTGCCAGTCGACGCGCAACCGCAATAGCCCTGTATTCGCTGGGTATTCCGCTTGGCATTATGCTGGCTTATCTGGCATCGGCATTTATGCTTAGCGGCGGAGAAGCAAACTGGCGTGCGGTGATGATTGCCGTTGGCTTGCCCGGCGTGTTACTGGCACTGGTGCTGAAATTCACTGTGAATGAGCCCGCAAGGCAAGGGGCGTCAGCCACGCGTACACTTTCATTAGTTGCAGGCATAAAAACTTTTATCTCTGTGCCCAGTTGGTGGGGCATGGTGATGGGGATCACACTTTCCTCATTTGCAAACTATGCAATTACCGGCTGGCAAATGGACTTTTTTGTACGTCGTTTTACCGACACGGATATTGTTGAGTTATTGGTCATATTCGGTGTTATCAATGGCACCTTGTATGCCCTCGGGGTATGGGCTGGTGGGGTGATTGCCGACCGCTGGGGGCAGCGCTTCAAAGGGGCGTATGCGTTGCTTCCTGCGATCGCCCTGTGCATTGGAGTACCGGCATTTTTTGTGGCGATACACACAGAGCAGCTTTATCTGGCGATAGCCGGTTTTACGCTGTTACTGGTAACGTCCGGTACCTATTTTGGCCCCTGTTTCGCTATGGTGCAGTCGCTGGCTCCGGCCCAATGCCGCGCTATGTCTACCGCGGTATGCTTTTTTGTGCTCAATTTGATTGCACTTGGCGGCGGACCTACTTTTGTTGGTCTGGTCAGTGAGTCCAATATGGCAGAGTTGGGTGAAATGGGGGCGTTGTTACTGGCGTTCAAATACCTGGCGGTCCCTTTTGCATTGTCTGTATTGGCGTTTGTGTGGACCGCGTTTCGTTTGGAAAAAGACCTAGATGCTGTAGCGTCAGCTTACTAAACGAAAAACGGGCAATCTGTGTTGCCCGTTTTAACATTCGACAAATAGATTAGTCTTGCGGAATCATCGCACCACCAACCGGTTGGCCCAGCATTTCACGGGTAACCAGCACTACGCCTTTGGGCGAGACCCGGAATCCTCTGCGGCGGTCTTCATCGTGATCATAACCAATTACCATGCCTTCCGGGATCACGCACCCGCGGTCGATAATGACTTTGCGCAAGCGGCAATGACGCTTAATCTCGACATCCGGTAATAACACCGCTTCTTCGATCAAACCGTAAGAGTGCACGCGAACGTTTGAGAAACACAGCGAGCGTCGCAGGGTTGAACCAGAAATGATACAGCCGCCAGAGACGACGGAGTTGATGGCTTCACCACGACGGTCCTGATCTTCCCATACGAATTTCGCCGGTGGCAATTGCTCCTGATAGGTCCAGATAGGCCATTTACGATCGTACAGGTTCAGGGCAGGAACAGGGGCAACCATTTCCATGTTGGCTTCCCAGAATGAATCCAGGGTACCCACATCACGCCAGTAAACGTGTTCGTTGTCGTTGCTTTGGAATGGGTAGGCGTACACATCGTGATCCTGAATAATGCTTGGAATGATGTCTTTACCGAAATCACGTTCAGAGCCTGATGTTTCCGCGTCGCGACGTAGTTGTTCAAACAGGAACTCGGTTTCAAACACATAGTTACCCATAGACGCCAGACACATATCCGGCTCGCCTGGCACAGGGTCTGGCGATTCTGGCTTTTCGGTAAAGCCCTTAATGCGCAGATCTTCATCCACCGACATGACACCAAATGCACCTGCGGCTTCCTGCAGTGGTACCTTCATACAGCAAACGGTCATTTTAGCCCCCGTTTCTACGTGTCTTGCCAGCAGATCACCATAGTCCATGCGGTAAATATGGTCGCCCGACAGGATCATTACGTACTTGGGTAATTCCTCGCGAATAATATCGATGTTCTGGAATACCGCATCGGCTGTACCTTCGTACCAGTTTTCAGAAAAACGCTGTGATGCAGGTAGAATTTCAACTGATTCACCCAGTTCCTTTTTGAAGTGACCCCAACCCCGAACCAGGTGACGGATAAGTGAGTGAGACTTGTACTGAGTGATAACGCCAATGCGCCGAATACCAGAGTTAATGCAATTAGACAGCGGGAAGTCGATAATACGGAATTTACCACCAAAATAGAGTGCAGGTTTGGCACGCCAGGTAGTCAGCTCATGTAATCGTGAACCTCGTCCTCCTGCGAGGATGAGAGCATAAGTATCTCGGGTTAGGTTACTGATATAACGAGAGCTGTTGTCGGCCATTCTATTCTCCTTCTGACACGCACAGTCGGTATTCATCCAAGTGGTCGGGTGAGTACCTGAGGTTGGCAATGTTCAGTACTGAAACAATGCACTGTAAATTGTATTACTTTTCACTATCTTACGCTGAGTATAAATATTGCTCAAGCCAGTATTTACAAAGATTTAAATATGCTGGCATTCTGCCTGAATTATTGTAATGTACCGGCAAGACCCGATTGGCAAACTGCCATTTTTCTTCTTTTTCAGTTTGAATACATATCATGCCTAAACAACCTGTTATTTTTGACCACGACGGTGGAATCGACGATTTGTTGTCGCTAATTTTATTGCTCTGTATGCCGCATATTGAGCTAAAAGCGGTGTGCATAACCCCGGCTGACTGCTACCCCGATGACGCCCTGGAATCCACCCTTAAAATTTTGCATATGTTTAATGCTACAGACGTGAAGGTAGCAGTAGGGAACATAATCGGACCGAATCCTTTCCCGGCAGACTGGCGTGCCCAGCCTCGTTTTTGTCGGGCATTGCCTGCGTTTTTGCGCAGCACAGCTGATCAATTGCAATGTGTATCAGAGCCCGCACACGCACTAATGAAGCAAGTTATCGAGTCCAGTAGTGAACCAGTAACGGTACTGATGACTGGGCCGGCATCTAATCTGGCTGCCGCTGTACAACAAACAACAGCATTGAAACAAAACATTGCCAAGGTCGTGTGGATGGGCGGTGCGATAGACGTGCGTGGTAATGTGGCCATGCACGATCACAATGGCACGGCGGAATGGAATGCTTACTGGCATCCTCAGGCTACATACGATTTGCTGGCTGCGGAGTTGCCGTTGTTGCTAGTCCCCTTAGACGCCACTAATCGGTTGCCGGTTAGTTGGGATTTCCTGCAAGCATTATCAGAAATCGGCACACCGTTGTCGGAGTTGGCTGGACAGTGCTGGGCGGCAACGGTCACTGCGATACCTGCCTATGAATTTACTTACTTTATGTGGGATGTACTGGCAACGTGTGTGCTTGGCGTGGCACCTGACGCATTAACTGTGTCGAAAGGCAAATGCCTTGCTTCGGTTCGGACACCGAACGCCGGGCAAATTTGGCAGGAAAGTACAGGATTTGAATGTGAGTGGCTCTGTGATGCAGATGCGCCGAAAGTCATTAATTACATTTTTCAGCTGTTAAAGTCTAAAAAAGCAGTAAATCTCTCAAATTGTTAAATTGATGTTATAATTCCTCTGGGTCGTTACAAACAGGGGACGCTATGCCGGGGAGCAAAGCAGCGTTAAACATCATCATCATACTGGTCTTCGTTGGTCTGGTCGGCGTTATTTTACCCAGCGAATACCGTATTGAGCGTTCAATTGAAGTCGATGCGGCCCCTGGCGACATTTACCCCATGCTCGTTGACCTGCGAAAATGGCAGCAGTGGAGCAGTTGGGGCCAGCGTGATGCTGCCGCTATTTACTCCTATGACGGACCCGATCGTGCTATTGGTATGCGGGTTCAGTGGCAGAGTGAGGTATTAGGGATTGGCTCTATCGAGATTAGCGCTCTACAATTCAATCGAAAGCTGACCTATTCAATGCAAAATGTGACCCACGGTATTGAGGCAACCGGTGAAATACGCCTTGAAGCGTTCGACAACAAAACCCGCGTGATCTGGAGTAGCCATGGCGACGTTGGACTTAATATCATCGACCGCTATAAATTACTCACCTTTGACGACAAATTAGGCCGCGACCTCGACGTCGGTTTAGAAAATATTAAAGTACTTGCTGAAAACAACTTTACCGCCTCATAGGGTGAACAAGCTCGATTATTAAGGCGATCTTATTCGTAACGTAAAGCGTATCTGTATGAAATGTAGTACTTTAATTAAGCCCATTCCGTTTTAAACAGAAAAACTAATGAATGCTCGTCAACGCAAACTCATTGCTTCACTCAGTGCCAGTAAGCTCGCAGATCTGCTGATCTCGGCGAAAACCACGTTACCTGCTTTATTACTAGCGGCCGGTGCACCTGCCTGGATGCTGGGATGGTTAGTACCTATTCGCGAGTCTGGCGCATTGCTCCCCCAGGCACCGTTGGGTGTGTTGCTGAGGCGATTGCCAGCCAGGCACCGTGTTTGGCGTGTCGGTATGCATGTTCAGATTCTTTCAGTGCTTGGCATCGCGGCTGCTGCATTATTCCTTGAAGGGGCAACAGCGGGCTGGTGTATGTTAGCTGCGTTGGTGCTGCTGAGTCTCGGACGGTCAGCGTGTTCACTTAGTATGAAAGATATTCAGGCAGACATTGTCGAACAGGGAGAAAGAGGCAAGTTGCTTGGCATTGCGTCTACCATCTCCGGTATTCTGACCCTGGCTATAGCGGTGCCGCTCACTTTCATGGGAGAGGACTTGGGCAATAGGGTCGCGTCGGGGATCACATTGTTTGCCGCAGGTGCCTTTACCGTCGGACTGGTCATTCTTTACGCCAACCACACCAGCGTAGAAACTGAAGACGATGGTTCCAGCGGGTTTAACTGGCGATTCGACAGTACTGTTTATCGGTTTATTTTAGTGCGCGGACTGTTTGTTCACAGTGCTTTACTTGCACCTTACTTTATGGTGCAAAGTGAGCAGGATGCAATGCAGTTGCTGCCGTTTTTTCTGGCTGCTCAGGCTCTGGCTACCATGCTGTCGTCGTTTATCTGGGGCAGTGTAGCCGATAAAAGCGCTCGCCTCACTTTGCAGTTGGCTGGTGGACTCGCGTTACTGGCATGTGCTTTGTTAAACTGGCTACCCGAACACAATGTTTACACCGCAGGTTTCAGCTTTTTTGTACTGGCAGTGGCGCATACCGGGGTGAGGACAGGCAGAAAAACTTACAGTTTGGATGTTAAAGAAGGGCAGGATCGTACCGAACTGGTTGCGTTCAGCAATACCGCGATTGGCATTATTTTGCTGGGATTTGGCGCTTTATATGCAATGTTGTCGGCAACAACTGAACTCAATATTGTCGCGATCATGTCGGGTGCTTTGACGGCAGGCATGCTGTTAACACTGATCCTGCCGTCTGAAAAATAACACCAATGTAGGGCAGTTTACCGACCCAACACGACGTTAATAACTGCGGTTACACTTCGCCAGCATTGCTGTGTAGGTCCGGGACGTGGCCTGGCGCTCCAGGTGACCAAACATGGCATTGGAAGCAGCGAGAACCGCGTTGAGGTTAACACCCGTCTCAATGCCCATGCCATTTAGCATGTACACCACGTCTTCGGTAGCCACATTGCCACTTGCACCCGCGGCGTAAGGACAGCCGCCTAAGCCGCCTGCTGCACTGTCAATGGTACTCACACCGTATTGCAATGCAACCACCAGGTTGGCCAGTGCCTGACCATAGGTGTCGTGGAAATGAGCAGCGAGTTTACTTACGTCAATGTCCTCAAGCAGGGTATCGAATAAGCGGTGGGTGTGCCCCGGGGTACCTACACCAATGGTGTCTCCCAGCGACACCTCGTAGCAGCCCATGTCCAGTAGTGTTTTTGTGACTTCAGCAACTTTATCGGGCAATATCTCCCCCTCATAGGGACAGCCCATAACGCAGGACAAATAACCCCGGACTTTCATGCCGTTGTCGTTTGCCATTTGCATTACCGTTTCAAAGCGCTTAAGGCTTTCCGCAATGCTGCAGTTAATATTGCGCATAGAAAAGGCCTCTGAAGCGGCGGCAAAAATGGCGACTTCATCAACCCCAGATTCAAGCGCTGCCTGCATGCCTTTATCATTGGGCGTTAGGGCGCTGTAGGTAACTCCGGGTAGGCGTGAGATACCTTTAAACACCTCTGTGGAATCCGCCATTTGCGGCACCCATTTGGGTGACACAAAGCTACCGGCCTCAATGCGGGTGAGTCCGGCTTTGGCCAGGGCGTGAATAAAGTCGGTTTTTGCCTGTAAAGGAATGGTTTGCGCTTCGTTTTGCAAACCGTCCCTCGGGCCCACTTCCAGAATACTTACTTGGGTTGGGTAATTAGGCGTCATCGGCAATAAACTCCAGCAATGATGCACCACCGTCAACCATGTCGCCGGCGCTGAAGTAAAACTCACCTACCTGACCATCGGCAGGGGCGGTGACGTTGTGTTCCATCTTCATCGCTTCCATTACCAGCAATGGCGTGCCTTTTTTGACCGGGGTATTGGTGTCTACTAACAGCTTGACGATGGTACCATTCATGGGTGCAATGCAACCGCCGTCGTGGCTATCGTCATGTTCACCCACATCGGCATGTATCTGCGCGAAATGATGTGTTTCCGCGCCATTGAACAGTACCCATTGATTGGCTGTTTCATCGACACAGGCCATGCGGTGCTGACTCCGATAGCCATTCACTTCTGCCTGTAGCATCCCGTCCTGCCAGGTTCCGTTGACCAGCCACTGCTGACCTTCATAGTCAATACAGAATTGCTGCGGCTGTGTGGTTACGGTTAATGCGTAATGCTTGCCCATACACTCAAGATTGAGTTGTTGCTTATGCGGGTGATTCATACGCCAGTGTGACAGGTCGGCATGCACGGCTGACCGCTGACTCAGTAGCAACCGCAAGGCCATAACTGGTAACAATGTATCAGGCATAGCCGGTGCGGTTAGGTCCGCCTCGTGATGCGGTATAAAGTGGGTGGTTAACTTAGCATTTGCAAACGCCGGGTGCTGCATTACGCGGTTAACATAGCCAATATTTGTGGTAACACCGACCACATGGGTGTCTTTCAGGCAAGCCAGCATACGTTGGCGTGCTTCTTCACGATCTTTACCCCAGGTGATGACTTTTGCAATCATGGGGTCATAGTGTACTGACACAGTATCGCCTTGTTGAAAGCCGGTATCTATCCGCACCGATTCCGACACCTGCGGAAACTGCAAGTGACTCAGCGTGCCGGTAGAAGGTAAGAACCCATTGTCGGGATCTTCTGCATATACGCGTACTTCAAAGGCGTGACCGTGGCAGGTCAGTTGCTCCTGTGATTTCGGCAACGTATTACCCTGGGCCACACTCAATTGCCAGGCAACCAGATCTTCGCCGGTAATGTACTCGGTGACAGGGTGCTCTACCTGGAGTCGAGTGTTCATTTCCATGAAATAAAAAGCGTCACCGTCCAGCAAAAACTCTACTGTACCTGCGCCCACGTAACCAATGGCTTTAGCGGCGTCCAGCGCACTTTCACCCATTTGCTTTCTGACTTCTTCTGACAGGCCCGGGGCAGGGGCTTCTTCGATAATCTTTTGGTGACGGCGCTGCACTGAACAATCGCGTTCAAACAGGTAAACGCCATTGCCGTGGCTATCGCAAAATACCTGAATCTCAACATGACGCGGCTGGGTCAGGAATTTTTCCACCAGCATAGTGTCGTCACCAAAACTGGCCTTCGCTTCGCGTTTTGCCGCGGCTAGTGCGGCGTCAAAATCGGCTTCCTCCATGACCTGGCGCATGCCTTTTCCGCCGCCACCGGCTGCCGCTTTTAGCATTACCGGAAAACCAATTTCGCGGGCGGCGTTTAATAAGGTCTGCTCATCCTGATTGTCGCCATGATAACCCGGTACTAATGGCACGCCTGCCTGCTCCATAATCTGCTTGGCTTTGGATTTTGAGCCCATGGCGTCAATAGCACTGGCCGGAGGGCCTACAAAAATAATGCCTTCGGCTTCACAGCGGCGGGCAAAACCGGCATTTTCCGACAGGAAACCATAACCAGGGTGAATGGCATTGGCGCCGGTAGCTTTGGCAGCCTCGATAATTTTATCCTGCACCAGATAACTTTGCGTGGCCGGCGCCGGACCAATGGCGATAGCTTCATCTGCCATCGCAGTGTGCATGGCGTTGCTATCAGCGTCAGAATATACCGCCACAGTAGGAATGTGCATGGCTTTTGCTGTGCGCATAACGCGACAGGCAATTTCACCACGGTTGGCGATCAGTAATTTATGAATCATTTTTCAGACTCCTTAATCCAGGCCGGCTGGCGTTTTTCCAAAAAGGCATTGAGCCCTTCCTGGCCTTCTTCTGAGACGCGGATCCGCGCAATCCAGTCACTGGTGTTTTGCATAACCGATTCGTCAATGGGGGCGCCAGCAACCTGCTCTATGAGTGCTTTAGCTTCAGCGATAGCAGTAGGGCCATTGCGGAGCAGGGCGGTCAACAATGCATTGACCTCATCGTCCAGCTGGTCTTCACTGACCGCTTCACTTACCAGGCCAAGTCGGCGCGCTCGTCGGGCTGAAAAAACTTCAGCGGTTTGGAAATAACGCTTGGCAACGCGTTTGCCCATTGCTTCAATGACATACGGACTAATGGTTGCCGGAATAAGCCCTAGTTTAACTTCGCTTAAACAGAACTTACTCATCTTGCAGGCCACCGCCATGTCACAACACGCAATTAGCCCAACAGCACCGCCAAAGGCTGCGCCCTGAACACGCGCAATGGTGGGCTTGGGCAGGCGGTATAGGGTTTGCAGCATGGTGGCAAGTTGCATCGCATCAGTGCGGTTTTGTGCTTCACTGTATCCAGCCATTCGCTGCATCCAGCCTGCATCTGCGCCTGCACAGAAGTTTTTGCCGTTGCTGGCCAATACCACGGCACGCACGGCAGGATCGCTGCCGGCTTTTACGAAACAGCGGGTCAGCTCGGCGATCATGGTATCGTCGAAGGCGTTGTGTTTCTCCGGGCGGTTCAGCGTAATTCTTGCCACCCCAAGGTGGTCTAGCTCGTACAGAATATCTTGAGTCATTATCGGTCCTTACATCCTGAACACGCCGAACTGGGTGTCTTCAATGGGTTTATTCAGGCTGGCACTTAATGCTAGCGCCAACACATTGCGCGTTTGGGCCGGATCAATAACACCGTCGTCCCATAAGCGGGCAGACGCGTAATAGGGGTGACCCTGACGTTCGTAATTGTCGATGACCGGTTGCTTAACGGCTTGCTCTTCTTCCTGCGACCAGGTTTCACCTGCACGTAGCTTTTGCTCTTTCTTCACCTGCGCCAGCACGCCTGCGGCTTGCTCGCCGCCCATTACGGAAATACGGGCATTGGGCCACATGAACATAAAGCGCGGGTCATAAGCACGGCCACACATACCATAGTTACCCGCACCAAAGCTGCCACCGATTAACACGGTGAGTTTCGGCACGTTTGCGCAGGCTACTGCGTTCACCATTTTGGCCCCGTGCTTGGCAATACCGTCGGCTTCGTATTGTTTACCCACCATAAAACCAGTGATGTTTTGCAGGAAGATAAGCGGGATCTTGCGTTGACAGCACAATTCAATGAAATGCGCGCCTTTTTGTGCGGACTCACTGAACAGAATACCGTTGTTAGCCACAATACCAACCGGCATGCCATGCAGGCGGGCAAAACCACACACCAGTGTGGTGCCATAGCGTGCTTTAAATTCGTCAAAGTCAGAGTCATCCACAATACGGGCAATGACTTCGCGCACATCAAATGGCTGACGCAGATCCTGTGGCACGATGCCGTAAAGCTCTTGCGCCGGGTAGCGCGGATCTTTCACCGGCTCAGTGGTCACTGCGTCGGGCTTTTTACGGTTCAAGCGCGCGACGGCATCACGGGCAATTTGCAGCGCGTGGTGGTCGTTATTAGCCAAATGATCGGCAACGCCTGAAATACGGGTATGCACGTCGCCACCGCCAAGCTCTTCAGCTGTCACTTCCTCACCGGTTGCAGCTTTAACCAGCGGCGGACCCGCTAAAAAGATGGTGCCTTGCTGTTTGACGATAATGCTCTCGTCAGCCATGGCGGGTACGTAAGCACCGCCTGCTGTGCAGGAACCCATTACCACGGCAATTTGTGGAATGTTTTGCGACGACATTCTGGCCTGATTAAAGAAGATACGACCAAAGTGGTCGCGATCCGGGAATACGTCATCCTGACGGGGCAGGTTGGCGCCGCCACTGTCGACCAGATAAATACAAGGCAAATGGCATTGCTCGGCAATGGCCTGGGCACGCAAGTGCTTTTTCACCGTTAATGGGTAATAGCTGCCACCTTTTACGGTTGCGTCGTTCGCAACGATCATACATTCAACGCCACTGACCATACCTACGCCTGCAATGACACCGGCACAAGGCACGTAGTCCTCATACACATTCCACGCCGCAAGCTGGCCAATTTCGAGAAACGGTGAACCCGGATCGAGCAGGGCATCAATACGTTCCCGAGGCAGCAGTTTGCCCTTTTCCTTGTGGCGGGCAACATACTTGTCGCCACCACCTTGCATGATTTGCGCAATGGTCTTTTGCAAATCGTCAACCACGTGCTGCATTGCCTGGTAGTTATTTTTATAGGCTTCAGACTGGTTGTTTATATTCGTATTGAGTACAGGCATAGCGCCTCCTCTTTTCTGTCGTTAACTGCCTACCGTCTATGCGGTTTCTTTAAACAATTCCCGGCCAATCAGCATGCGGCGAATTTCTGACGTACCCGCGCCAATTTCATACAGTTTGGCATCGCGCAGTAAGCGCCCGGTTGGGTATTCATTGATGTAGCCGTTACCACCCAGTAGTTGGATGGCGTCCAGTGCCATTTTGGTCGCTAATTCCGCCGAATAAAGGATAGCGCCAGCGGCGTCTTTTCGTGTGGTTTCACCGCGATCGCAGGCTTTAGCTACGGCGTACACATAGGCTCTTGCTGCATTCATTTGGGTGTACATGTCGGCGACTTTGCCCTGAACTAACTGGAATTCACCGATGGACTGACCAAATTGCTGGCGGTCATGGATGTAAGGCACAACGATGTCCATGCATGACTGCATAATGCCCAATGGGCCGCCAGACAGCACCAGACGTTCGTAATCCAGGCCACTCATGAGCACGCGCACACCGCCGCCCACTTCACCCAGCACGTTTTCTTCCGGTACTTCACAGTCTTCGAATACCAGCTCACAGGTGTTCGACGAACGCATGCCGAGTTTGTCGAGCTTCTGTGCACGACTAAAGCCAGGGAAATCGCGCTCAACAATAAATGCGGTGATGCCTTTGGGGCCGGCGTTCACGTCGGTTTTTGCGTAGATCACAAAGGTATGGGCATCCGGACCGTTTGTGATCCACATTTTGTTACCGTTCAGGATGTATTTGTCGCCCACTTTTTTTGCGGCGAGCTTCATGCTTACCACATCTGAACCGGCATTCGGTTCACTCATCGCTAATGCACCGATGTGCTCGCCACTGACCAGCTTAGGCAGGTATTTTTCGCGCTGGGCATCATTTCCGTTTTTGAAAATCTGGTTCACACACAGATTAGAGTGCGCGCCATAGCTCAGGCCGATACCGCCCGACGCCCGGCTGATTTCTTCCATGGCGACCGTGTGGGCCAGATAGCCCATATCAGCACCACCGTACTGTTCGCTGACTGTTACGCCTAGCAATCCCATTTCACCTAATTTAGGCCACAGGGCATTTGGAAAGGCGTTGTCTTCGTCAGCCTGAGCTGCAAGCGGGGCAATTTCGTTTTGCGCGAATTGGTAAACATGGTCGCGCAGCATGTCGATATCTTCACCCAGGGCGAAGTTAAGCGTAGGGTAATGAGCAGTCATATTATTCACCTTGTTGTAAGTCGGCCAGTTCTTCGCGGCAGCGGGTTTCCACTTCATCCAGTTCGTTCATCAACATTTGGATGTCGTCGAGTTGCTGGCGCAATACGGCGCGTTTTTGTTCGGTAAGTTGCAGCATCGTCTGAAGCTGTACACTGGAATTCGGGTTGCTGTCGTACAACTCGAACAGATTTTTTATCTCGGCCAATGAGAAGCCCAACCTCTTACCACGCATAATTAGCTTTAACCTGACGCGGTCTTTGTTACAGTAGATACGGTTCTGTCCGGTACGTTTAGGACTCAGTAATGACTGTTCTTCATAAAAACGTATTGAACGAGGGGTAATATCAAACTCCCTGGCAAGTTCACCGATGGTGTAGGTTGATTCATTTTCTTGATTGGTCATAAGCCGATTTCCTAAAGTCTCACCTGTAGTTACCCGGTAGTGTTATAGTGTAAACAGGCTGCAGTTTACGTTAACGTTAGGTTGAGTTAACGTAAAGGTAAAGTAACATTTAATTAACGTCAATGGCGTGAAGTGCGAGGCTTTCTATAAAACCAAAGTCTTGTGTTTATTTTTGTATACAGGTGTAAGCTACAAGCGTGTTTATTTTTACTGTAATTATTGCTAAATCTAGTGTGGGGTTACTCAACAACAGGCTTGAAGGCTGAAGTGCACAGTGCATTTTCAGGGCAATGATGCGGTAACCGGTAACAATAAACAGGCCACAGCTGAACATGAAAATTCGTTGTTGGTAAATTACTAACGGGATAAGTGCAGTACTTGTAACACTTATCTTATAGGTTGGTATTAACTGTTTGTGTAAAACCTAAATGAGGCAAGGAAACTATGAGTAAAGAATCTGTCGTTATCGTCGCTGCTAAACGTACTCCCATGGGTGGTTTTATGGGTGGTTTGTCAGCGCTGCCAGCTACAGACTTAGGTGCGGAAGCGATTAAGTCGGTGTGTGGTGGTATTGACGTCAATGTCATCGATGAAGTCATTATGGGATGTGTATTGCCTGCAGGTTTGGGTCAGTCACCGGCGCGTCAGGCGTCGTTAAAAGCCGAGCTGCCGTTAGCGGCCGGTGTAGTTACAATTAACAAAGTCTGTGGGTCTGGTCTGAAAGCCGTTATGTTGGCGTCGGATATGATTCAGGCGGGCAGTGCAGAAGTCATTGTGGCTGGCGGTATGGAAAGCATGAGTAATGCGCCATACATGTTACCAAAAGCCCGTGGTGGTTATCGCATGGGGCACGGTCAGGTGCTGGATCACATGATGATGGACGGATTAGAAAATGCTTACGACGGCCAGGCGATGGGTTGTTTTGCTCAAGCCACGGCTGATGCGGAAGGCCTCACTCGTGAGATGATGGACGAATTCGCCATTGGTTCATTGTCGAAAGCCAACGAAGCGATCAGTGCGGGTACCTTTGGCGACGAAATCAGTGCAATTACCATTGCTACCCGTAAAGGGGAAGTGGTTGTCGATACCGACGAAGGCCCATTAGCGGCGAAGCCGGAAAAAATTCCTTCGCTGCGTCCTGCGTTCAAGCGTGACGGAACAGTAACTGCTGCTAACTCAAGCTCAATTTCTGACGGTGCTGCTGCGCTGCTGGTGATGAGTGAGTCAAAGGCGGCTGAACTGGGCTTAACGCCACTGGCAAAAGTTGTTGCACACGCAACAAATTCTATTAAGCCAGAAGATTTTACTGTCGCCCCTGTTGGTGCCATGGAAAAAGTCCTGGATAAAGCGGGGTGGACCAAAGACGACGTTGATTTGTTTGAAATTAACGAAGCCTTTGCAATGGTAACTATGCTGGCAATCAAGAAGCTCGACCTCGATGCGTCGAAAGTTAACGTTAAAGGCGGTGCCTGTGCATTGGGTCATCCCATTGGCGCGTCAGGTGCGCGTATTTTGGTTACGTTACTTCATGCACTGAAGCAACAAGGCAAATCAAAAGGGATTGCGTCCTTGTGTATTGGTGGTGGTGAAGGCGTCGCATTAGCGGTAGAGATGCTGTAATACCAAATGGCGGGGCGCAGGGCGCCTCGCTGATTGAACATGAAGATATACCAGAGGTTGTTTCTAGTCTGTCGAAAGCGGCATAACTATCTGTTTCATTAGCTTTTCTGTCTTGTTTAAGTTGATTTCACACCGTTGAAAACGCATACTGACACGAAATAAGAATAACATTGTTACCATGTTCAAGTTTAAAGCAACCTTAGTGCGGTGGGGCGTACTTTCTGCCATGTTAAGTGGCTGGACGTTTTCTGCACTATCTGCGCCTTCAATCGTCACTTATTGTGTTAACCCTTCGTGGGTGCCTTATGAAATGGTCCGTAATGGCGCACATGTCGGTATTTCCGCAGATTACCTCACGGTCATTGGCGAACTCGCCGGTGTTCAATTCAAACTGGTCGAAACCGACAGCTGGCAACAGTCCCTCGAGTTTGTACAAACCGGGAAGTGCATGGTTTTGCCTATGGTCAGTCAATCGTCGGTTTACCGTTCTTTTCTGACCTTTTCCGCGCCTTACTTCGCTACACCCAATGTACTGGTGAGTGAAAGTTATGATGTCATGTATCACGGTATCGACGGACTTTCACACCAATTGGTTGCAGTAGACAAAAACAGTCACCTCGCAGAGTACCTGGCGCGTTACTATCCGGATATTCGCTTACAACTAATGAACTCCGAAGCCGAAGCCGTCCGCGAGCTGGCTCGGGGCAATGTTGATGTTATGGCGGGGGCGCTGTTAAGCATTAATTCTGAAATGAACCGCATGAACTTGCACGACATGGCAATAACCGGGTATGTGGAGCCCGTGCACTTATTGCGATTAGGGGTGAATAAAGCGCATGCAGATTTGATTCCGTTATTGAATAGTGCAATCGACGGGATACCTGAGGCTACCAGCGTTGCTATTTATAAGCGATGGAACAATGTTAAAAGTCATTCTGAGCAAGACTTCCGCCTGGGTATTCTGGTTGTATTCTGTGGTGGTATTCTGCTGGCAACACTTATTTGGCGTAAAAACTTAATCCGGCGCTGCAAGAGTGAAATGCGCCAGAAACAAGAAGAAATGGAAAACCTGCAGACGGTCTTACTCGAAAAGAACCGGATGCTGGAGTTTTTATCGTCTCACGATACATCGACAAATTTGTATAACCGCAATTTCATGCTTCATCGAGCTGAAGATGAAGTCTCGCGCTTTAATCGTTTTCATACTGCCGCTAGTCTGATTTTATTCGACTTTACCAGTCAGTCAGCCAGACAGATAAACAGCAAGCCGGTTATCAATGAAGATGGCATCAAAGAGTTGGCAAAAATTTGCTTGTCGTGTGTTCGGGAAGTGGATATTGCGGGTCGTTGGAGCTCTGAACAAATCATTATACTGTGCCCACAAACCCCCATTTCTGCATCTAAGATCCTGGCTGACCGGCTAAAAGAGGCGGTTGAAACGCACCAAAGAGAAGATATTCGCGATTTACCATTCTCGATTGGACTGGCTGCGTTGCAAGAAGGTGAAACGTTCGCTGACTGGTATGAGCGAGCGAGTCAGGCATTGTATCTGGCACGCCGTCAACACGGTGGCAAAGTCATGATTGCGGAAACCTGAATAACAACAAAAAAGGGGCCTCAGCCCCTTTGGTTTAAACCATGGGTTCATACTTCCATTGGTGCATGTCATAACTCACTTTGGCTCGTTCATATTCACGCTCGGAACGCCAGTTTCGGTTATTCAGTTTTACCGATACCCCTGAATACAGCTTTTTCGTCGCGATCAACCGCGCGGATTCCTGGTAGTGTTGCTTTGCTTCCAGTAATTGCACCGACTTACTCTCCATCCACGAAAGCAGGGTAGTTTCATTGCGTAGCAGTTCTTTTGCTTCAGACACTTTAGCCAGCAATGATTTAGGTACGACGCGATTGTTAATAATATCCATCTTTTCTTTGTGGCGGGTGGCGTTTGTGCGAATCTGCTTCAGCAAATCTTCAAAAAAGTCTTTGCGCGCCTGAAGCTGGTTAAAACCAGGGCTAAAGTCTATACGTAGCGTACTGCCTGATATTGCTCCAACTGTGCCCGCAATCACCGGGCCCTGACTACTTACCTCGCAGGCAAAAATGTTGCCCTGAGGATTTTCCGGACGACCAATGGTGACGCCGCCACCAGAACTCACACGGCAATGTGCAAGCTGGCGTCCCACGTTCAGGCTACCATTACACACAATATCGACACCCTGACCGTGCTGGATATAAATACTGCCACCGGCTTTTAGCTGACAGGTATACTCGCGCATCACGTCCTGCTGTTTGCCCATGGCGCCTTCGGTAATAATAATATCGCCACCGGCCTCAATAGTTGCAGACTCTGCAAAGCCGTTTACGGTGACGTCACCTTTGGCTTTGATGATCATTTTTTCTGTTACATCACCATTAACCAGAACCGAACCTTCGTAAGTTACATGACCGGTTCCCACGTTCACGCCTGGGCAAATAAACGTATCATCAACCTGCATGATGAGATCCATGTACTTCGGCATACCCGCAATGGTGGACACCACCAGGTTTTCGTCGTGATCACTGATAGCCGTGCCATTACCCAGTTTGATAGGCTGCCATTCACCTTCTTTGGAAACCAGCGTGTTGCCCCGCACATCAAAACCACTGCGGCCTTTGGTCGGAGGCTCACGTCGCATAACCTCGGCGTGCGCTTTCACACACACGATTTCGCCCAGGTTGCGCATATCGACTTTCTTTTCATTTGACTGTTGAGGGCGCAACACCCGATCTAATGCATTGGGGACCAGTGGACGCTGTCTCGAAGAGCGGCCGTCACGAGGGGGAAGCCCTTTGGCTATAAGGCCTTCAATACGTTTGCCCGGCTCTGCTTCTGATAATTGTTCAAGCAGCGCTTTTACCCGTTTCTTCCCCAGGCCTCGGCGAATATTGGCTTTTTGAGCAAGCCTGATCACTTGGGCTGTGTCGGGGATCTGACCGCCATGAGGCGCAGTGAGAATGGCATATCCTGTCATGTTGTCTTCGCTGATACGAAACTCAACTTCACAGTGGCGACGCTCACCAACCTGTTCCATGACGCTGGTTTTGTCTTTCGTTTTGAAAAAGTGGTTAGCTTTGTCGCAGGTTGCTTTTATCGCCGACTGGGACAAATACACCTCGTCGAAACCTTGTTCACAAAGGGCGTCATACACGGCTTGTGCACTGAGCTCTTGTTCAAGCTGGTCGGGGGCAATAGAAAGCGTAACGTTGTTACGATTATCATCAAACGAAAATTGAACGCCTTTCATAGTGATTTACTTCCTGTCCTGTATTGAGCGCTTGGTAAACGACACGTTTTATTATTATTGAGTACACATGGGTCAGATGTGCCGCAAGTTCTCGGTGAGGAGAACCTGCTACAGGTTAAATGCATACTAAAGTTGAATGCGATTTAGACTAAAGATGCACTAATCCGGAAAAAATCACAAGTTTTGTGCGTAAGCATACAGCGCTTTTAGTATTGCTTTGTGCTCGGCATTGTCGGCGTGTTGTTCTGCCAATTGCTCAAGCGTAAATAAATACTGCTCTAGCGTAATGCTCGCAGGAGAGGTTGGGTCCGTTAAGCGGAACTGACGATGACGCTGCCATTTCTGACTTTCTTCAAAGGTGAGGGTATTAGGGTAATTTCTTGCGCGGTAGCGAAATAGCAACGATTTCAGCGTTGGGTTCTGAATTTTGTCTGCCAGGCTGGTGAGCTGTTCGGGAGATGAAGTACGTACATCGTCACACCAGTTTTTCTCTTCCCTCGTTAAAAAGCCGCCACTATACAAGGCATGGTCCGGGTCGAGCTCTTGTTCATCGTGCTCGGTGTTATACAAATCCGTTAGCTTCTGAATCCAACTGGTGTCAGCCACCAATTGTTTATAGTTTGCCAGACACTGCTCCCGGTTGATGCCCAAACGCTCTGCGTTTTCTTCGGATACGGCCTTGGCCGTGGTAATAAACGGCGAGCGGTTAATGTGAATGAGTTTGATGCCCGGGCGGGGCTCGTCGTCTTGCATCTCCTCGCGTTTGCGGTACAGACGCTCTCTGAGCGCTTCTGTGTCTAATGACAACAGCGGTGACGGATCTGACTGCAAGTCGACAGCAATCACTGCATTGGGGTTTGTCGGGTGCTGAGCAACCGGGAGGATCCAGGTACAGCAACCCTGACTAGCCGGGATTTTTGACGATACGTGAACCAGAGGCGTGAGTTGCTGGAGATTAATTTGTCGTGATACCTGGGCTTTCTGGCGCAGTGACAGCGCGTAATCAAACAGTTTAGGCTGTTTGTCTTTAATCAGTTTGGCCAGCGCAATAGTGGCGCGTACATCAGACAACGCGTCATGAGCATGGCCGTGATCGATGTCATTGGCCGCGGTTAATAACTCCAGCTTAAAGCTGGGAGAGCCGTCGTCTCGCATTGGCCATTCAATGCCTTCCGGGCGCAGGGCATAACAGGCACGCACCAGATCAATGATATCCCAACGGCTATTGCCGTTTTGCCATTCCCTTGCGTAGGGATCGTAGAAATTACGATAAAACAAATAGCGGGACACTTCATCGTCGAATCGAATGCTGTTGTAGCCTACAACACAGGTACCGGGTTCCGACATTACCTGATGAATTTTAGCGGCAAAGTCAGCTTCATTCATCCCATCGCGCAGCGTGTGTTGCGGCGTTAATCCCGTTACCAGTGCAGCCTGTGGCTGTGGTAAATAGTCATTAGCAATCTGGCAAAGAATATTGATGGGCTTGCCAATTTCATTCAGATCAGCGTCGGTGCGAATAGCCGCAAACTGGCTGGGCATGTCTTTTTGTGGGCTGACACCCCAGGTTTCGTAATCATGCCAGAGAAAGCTGGCCGGACTGTGTTGACTCATGATGAATTGTACTTTTTATTGTTTGCTAATGCGGTATTCAGGAAGCCACTGAGCATTTGTAGCACTAAACGGCACGCAGTACGTGGCTACGTAGCCAGTGGGCAATAGGGTGGATACTAACACGCGCATTCAGCGTGCCCAAGTGCCTTGAATAAAGAATGAGATACCTAACAGCAGCAGTTTCGACGAATGCCGCAAAAAGCCGACCATTGGCTCTGGTCAGCGTCCCGGGAAACCCGTAGAGTGAATAACACATTTCCGTAGGGAGTATTCAAGAAAATGCTGAAACGTATTTACACTGCTTTGTTCTGCTGTGGGTTAATCGCACCGGGCTGGGCGCAGGATGTTGCCATTGTCATCCACGGTGGTGCTGGCACAATTTTAAAAGCCAATATGACGCCAGAACGCGAAGCCGCTTATGTGGCTGCACTGCAGGAAGCCGTGCAAACCGGCTACAAGCTATTGAAAGACGGTGCGAAGGGCGAAGAAGCAGTCGTGGCCGCCATTCAGGTTATGGAAACGTCACCGCTGTTTAACGCGGGCATTGGCGCCGTTTACACCTTTGAAGGTCAACACGAGCTGGACGCATCTATTATGCACGGTGGCACGCTGAATGCCGGGGCAGTCGCCGGGGTAAAAACCATCCGCAGTCCAATAGCCGCCGCACTGGCAGTGATGGAACAGTCGCCCCATGTGATGCTCAGTGGCAAAGGGGCTGAAGCATTTGCCGAATCGATTGGTATGAAACCGGTCAAAAACACTTTGTTCAATACAGAACGACGTTACAAAGCCTTGCTCAAAGCAAAAGAGCGGATCCTTAACGCGAATGTGCCTTATGGTGGACAACAGGGTAACGAGCGCTTTGGTACCGTTGGCGCAGTAGTGCTCGACCAATATGGCAACCTGGTTGCGGGCACCTCAACCGGCGGCATGACCGCGAAGCGATTTGGCCGCATTGGTGACTCACCGGTTATTGGCGCTGGCACCTATGCAGATAACGAAAGCTGTGCTGTTTCTGCCACCGGACACGGCGAGTATTTTATTCGTTATCACGTTGCCGCTGATATTTGTAGCCGAATGAAATACCGTAATGATACGCTGGCCGACGCTGCGAATACCGTTATCAATGATGTTCTGGTTAAAGCCGAAGGCGATGGCGGTATTATTGCCGTCGATGCAAAGGGCAACATCGCTGCCGTGTTCAATACGGCCGGCATGTATCGCGCGCAAATCGATACCCAGGGAAACCTTAAAGTCGGCATTTATCAGCAGTGGATTAACGAATAATTTGCGTTGGCGGGTAGTATTCAGTTAATACTGCCTGCCACATGCAGATAAATACCATTGTTGTCTATGCTTAAACGTTTGTTTTCCCAATTTAAACCGGTGCCGGTCCCGATCATCATCGTCGGCACAGATTACTTGTCTTTTCAGTTAGGGAGTTCATTAACAGCAGGTCAGCGTTACGTCGTACGCTTTTTTATTAATCAGGCTCCCTGGCACCACAAAACAACCATGCTAGGCGGTGAACTTCGCTATGAAAACGAACTCCTGGCTTTGGTTAAGCGTCACGACATCAAAGCGGTATGCTGCGTTCTGGAGTCTGATTATTTGCATTATCAAACACACTTTCAGGAAGCGCTTGCATTGCACCAATGCCAGTTACTTTTTTGCAAGGAAGACGCTGACAGTCTGGACCTGCTGTATTGAGTAGTGGATGTGGGCAGGGTAGAGTAGTCGCTGAAATAGCTATGCGATAACGAGCCACAAATGCCGACTAAAACCCTGTTGATTATTGCACATACCCCTTCCGACAATACCCGTCAAATGGCAGAAGCGGTCGAACGTGGTGCTCGTCATCCCGACATTAACGATATCAACGTAGTGGTTGCAGCGCCTGCGGCTGTGCAACCTGAGGATCTCTGCAAGGCCCAGGCGGTTATCATTGGGACGACTGAAAATCTGGGCTACATGGCGGGCTTAACAAAAGACCTGTTTGACCGTTGCTACTACCCTTGTCTTGAACATACTCAGGCCATGCCGTTTAGTTTCTATATTCGGGCTGGTCAGGATGGGACAGGAACGCTCCGCGCTATAACGTCGGTTACAACTGGACTGCGCTGGAAGCTGGTGCAAGCCCCACTCATTTGTAAGGGCGAATTCAAGACTGCGTTTTTAGCAGAGTGTGAGGCGCTCGGACTCACAATGGCAGCCAGTCTGGAAGCCGGGATTATTTGATTCGTTAACGTTTTAACTGCCTGACGGTTCGCCTGACCCTATTGCGCTATATTTTATGCGGTTTTTCCAAAACTACGCTACGCTTAAGTTATAAGAGTTTCTGGCATTCACTTTTAATCAGGGCCCATGCCCCAAGCGCTAGAGGCTGTTGTTACGTGTTGAGATGTCCGTGCAAACACCCTCAGGATAACAACAACTATGCAGTACCGGCCTGTGTTGGCCACCGCTGTGCAGGAGGAAAAATGGAATCGTTGCAGGTTTGTGATTATATGAACCATCACCCCGTTAAACTCACCAAAAATATGCCCGTTGCAGAAGCCGTCGAACGACTGCTACAGCGACAGCAGTCTGGTGGCCCGGTTTTGGATGAAGCGGGTAAGCTTTGCGGATTTCTGTCTGAGCAGGATTGTATTAAAGCCATGGTTGAGTCGACCTACTATCGGGAGCAGGTGTGTCGCGTAGGCGAGATTATGCACTCGCCGGTGATGACAGTGTCTGACACCATGTCGATTTTAGAAGTGGCAGAAAAGTTACTGATCGAAAAGCCCAAGATGTACCCGGTTGTAGATGCTGACGGGATACTGGTGGGTTGTATCAGTCGTTCTCAGATTCTGGCTGCAATCGACAAACAGCTCCACGCCGAATACCCGAAAACCGCCTGATTAAAATGCCGAACTTCGCTGGTCCTGACTGGCGGGTTTGCGCCTTAGCCAGCGTTATTGAGAACAGAAGCCCAGCGTAAATGTGTTTGCGCTGGATGCACTCTGTTCCGTCTTACATTGGCAAAACGTTCGCTGCGGCTCATGGCAATGTGCGGCAAAATACCCGAAAAGGCTAGAAAAAAACGGCCGCTTCTTCTAGGATCCGTGTTTTTGTAGTTCAGAGTCATACGCAGCCCACTATGCCCAATCCCTCGCCGTTCAAAGCGCTGTTTAGTCAGTTACCGCAATGTGCTATTGCTGATCGCTTTCCCATTCGTCGTCAATTACAGCGTTTGCAAAAAGCAAAAGCCGATGACGAGGCCAGCCAGCAGCAACTTGCTAAGGTGATAGACAGGATCAATGCGTCTATTGCGCGTTGTGAAGCCAGGGCGGCCGCAGTTCCGCAAATAGACTATCCGCCGCTGCCGGTTAGCGAACGTAAAGGCGATATTAAGCAAGCGATTGCCGATAATCAGGTGGTCATTATTGCCGGTGAGACGGGGTCGGGTAAAACCACGCAGATCCCCAAAATATGCCTGGAGTTAGGACGGGGGATTACTGGCAAAATAGCACATACGCAACCAAGACGTCTTGCTGCTCGAAGCGTAGCGTCGCGTATTGCAGAGGAGCTGGGTACTGAGATTGGCGAAAAAGTCGGCTTTAAAATCCGCTTTTCTGATCAGGTCAGCGACAGTACCCTGGTCAAGCTCATGACCGACGGTATGTTGCTGGCTGAAATGCAGCAAGACCGCTTTTTAAATGAATACGACACCATCATTATTGATGAGGCGCACGAGCGCAGCCTGAACATTGACTTTTTAATTGGTTACCTGAAGCAGCTATTGGCGAAGCGTCCTGAGCTGAAAGTCATTGTCACATCAGCGACCATAGACCCGGAGCGCTTTTCCCGTTACTTCAACGATGCGCCCATTATTGAAGTCAGTGGCCGTACATTCCCGGTAGAAATTCGGTATCACGACCCGGAAGACGCCGAAGACGATCAGGACCAGGTTGATCGCATTATTCATGCCGTAGATGAACTGATGCGCGAGCCTCGTGGTGACATACTGGTATTCCTGAGCGGGGAGCGCGAAATTCGCGATACCCAGGATGCTCTCAGTAAACAGCAATACCGCAATACTGAAATTATTCCCCTTTATGCGCGTTTGTCGGCCTCAGAGCAACAACGCATATTCCAGCCCCATGGCGGGCGCCGTATTGTGTTGTCTACCAACGTGGCCGAGACCTCGCTTACTGTGCCGGGCATTAAGTACGTAATTGACCCCGGTACGGCCCGGATTTCCCGATATAGCCCGCGCAGCAAAGTGCAGCGCTTGCCCATTGAGCCGGTGTCTCAGGCGTCGGCGAACCAGCGGGCGGGGCGATGTGGCCGTGTGTCAGAAGGGATCTGTATTCGACTTTACAGTGAGGACGATTATTTAAACCGTCCGGCGTTTACCGATCCGGAAATCCTGCGTACTAATTTAGCGTCGGTTATTTTGCAAATGCTGACACTGGGATTAGGCGATATCGCAAGTTTCGACTTTGTACAGCCGCCTGATAGCCGGCAAATCAACGACGGCTTCCGTCTTCTGGAAGAAATTCAGGCGATTGACCGGCGCAAAGGAAAAGCGGGGCTTACTCAACTTGGCAGGCAGATATCCCGCTTGCCGGTTGATCCGCGTTATGCCCGAATGGTGGTCGCAGCAGGTGAGCTGAACTGCCTGATGGAGGTCATTGTTATCTCCGCGGGACTGACGATTCAGGACCCACGTGAGCGACCACAGGAAAAGCGTGCCCAGGCAGATGAAAAACATGCCGAGTTCGCCGACAAAGACTCTGACTTTATTGCCTTGTGGAATTTGTGGCAGGCGTTTCGGGAAAAACAAAACGAGCTGTCGAACAATCAATTGCGCAAATGGTGCCAGGCTAACTTTATAAATTACCTGCGTATGCGCGAGTGGCAGGATATCGTCAGTCAACTGCGAAAGTCGGTTGCAGAGTTAAATTTGCGCATCACTCAACAGCCTGCTGATTATGCTGCGATCCACCAGGCTCTGTGCAGCGGCCTGTTGTCTCATATAGGTATGAAAGACAAAGAGCGCGAATACCTCGGCGCCCGCAACACTAAATTTATGATATTCCCCGGCTCAGGACTGGCCAAAGCCAATCCGAAATGGGTAGTGGCGGCAGAGCTGGTTGAAACCTCTAAACTGTTCGCCCGCATGGTGGCGAAAATTGACCCTGCGTGGATAGAACGTCTGGCTGGTCATTTGGTGAAGCAAAATTACTCGGAGCCGCACTGGTCTAAAAAACGCGGTGCAGTGACAGCCAGTGAGAAGGTCACCCTATTTGGCTTGCCGATAGTTGCACAGCGGTTTGTTACTTATAGTCAGATAGACCCGCCTGTGTGTCATCAGTTATTCATTCGGGAAGCACTGGTTAATGGCGATACCCGCTTGCGGTATGACGTACTGGAAGACAATCAGGCCATGTTGCAACTGGCCGATGACTGGGAACAGAAAACCCGGCGTCGCGACCTGATGGTTGATGAACAGCAACTGGTGGACTTTTATGCCCAAAAACTGCCGGTATCAGTTAACAGCGAAGCGGCGTTTAAAAAGTGGGCCAAGCAGAAAGAAGCGCTGGCCTCATTGCGATTCACGGAAGACGACGTGTTTGTGCAGCAACCGGGCACCGGACTGGCTAATGCGTTTCCGGATAGCTGGCTTCAGGGCAATTTGTCGCTGCCGCTGCGGTATCACTTCGAGCCTAACGCAGTCGATGATGGGGTTACTGTTACCATACCTCTGCCACTGTTGAACCAGGTATCAGCCGACGGCTTTGACTGGCAGGTGCCGGGCCTGCGGCACGAGCTGGTGGTTCAGCTTATCAAGAGTTTACCTAAGCGACTGCGACGTAACTTCGTGCCGGCACCCAACTACGCGGAAGCCTGCTTGTCGGACATAAAAAATACCGAGGAAAAATCCGGTCGGCCGATTCCCTTGTTAGAAGCCATTTCGCAAAAATTATTGCGTATGACCGGGGTCACTGTTGAACCCGAAGACTGGCAACTGGACCAGCTCGACAAGCACCTGATCATGCATTTTGAAGTGGTGGATGCAGACCGCAAGGTGCTCGCCCGTGGCGATGATCTGGACGCGTTGAAGCACACGCTGCAGGGGAAGGTGAAACAAACCTTTGAAAAAGCCGCCACGCCTGAGTTAGAGCGGAAAGACATTACCACTTGGGACTTTGATGCCTTACCTGAGAGCTTTACTCAGAAACACGGCGGGTTTGAAGTGCAGGCTTATCCCGCGCTGGTGGTGAAAGGCAAACGCGTTGATATTGAACTGGTTCCAGAGGCCGAACAAGCCGCATCCATGCACCAGCAAGGGCTAAACCGGCTACTGATGGTCAACATGCCTTCGCCGGTGAGCTACCTGGAACAAAAGCTGCCGAATAAAGCCAAACTGGGTTTGTACTTTAACCCCTTTGGGCAAATAAAAGCCTTGATTGACGACTGTATTCTGGCGGGCATCGATGCGCTGAGCCGGCGCTTCCAGTCGCAGTCTGGCAGTCCGGTGCGAGACAAAACGCAGTTTGAGGCGTGTCTCGATTTTGTCAGAGCGAATATCAATGATGAAGTGCTGGTGATTGCCCAGCAGGTTGAATCAGGTTTAACGCTGGCGCATGAGTGTCAGAAGAAGATGAAAGGCAAGGTGTCGTTCGATATGGTGAGTGGGTTAAGCCACATCAAAGCGCACTTGGCGACGCTGGTCTTCCCAGGCTTCGTGGCGGAATTTGGCAGTCAGCGTTTGGATGACTGGAACCGATTCCTGAAAGCGCTTGCTCGTCGGCTGGAAAAACTGCCGGTTGATCCTAACCGGGACCGAATCCAGCAGATCACCATCGATAAAGTAGAAAGCAGTTATCAAAGTACACTGGCTAAATACCCGAAACACAAAGTGCCAGAAGACTTACTTGCTATTCGCTGGATGATTGAAGAACTGCGGGTATCCTTGTTTGCTCAGCAACTGGGCACTGCGTACCCGATTTCTGCAAAACGCATTGAAAACCAGCTTGAGCAGTTTTAAACGGGAAATAACATTGACAAGCGAATAATGTCGCCCTATAACCAATAACATGTGAGGGGGTTCACCTATGGCGGGCCCTATTGAAATAGTGGTAGCAGTCACAGGAGAAGTAAACATGTTAGGATACGACGACAAGCGAAATTTTTTCAGGATGATGGTGAATTCTCCTTGTCAGGTGCAAATCATCGACGACGAATCCAGTCGCTCGTTGCAAGCGGTATGTAAAGATATCAGTGCGACGGGTATGTCATTGGAAGTAGATGAACCTTCTATTGAGATCGGTACTGAAGTCAGCATCAGCATCGACTCAACCAGTTCACAAATACCTTCCTTATCCGCCGTTGCCAAAGTCGTTCGCTGCGTTGCAGAGTCTGACAGCAGTTGTGTGATTGGTGTAGAAATCTCAGAAATGAAATAACCCGGCGGCGCGGTCGCGTCGAATCGGTTTGTTCCATTACGTAAATCGAAAAAACTGGTTTTAATTCATTTATTCAATTAGCAATACTTCTCATTATCAAGTGAGGAGTTTGTTATGTTGAAAACAATTACGTTTGCCATTATGCATTTCAGTGTCGCATTTACTGTGGCGTATCTGTTGACCGGTAGCCTGGTGGTGGGTGGTGCGGTCGCCCTGGTCGAGCCTGCTATTAACACCGTCGCGTTTTATTTCCACGAGAAAATCTGGCAAAAACTCAAGCCAGCGCACGGCCAGTCGTATTCACTGGCTGCGTAGTTTGAAGCTTGCAGCTTGTACGAGGTAATCGGTTTGGCTGGACTTATTCTACCTGACAAACCAAGCCTTTAAGGTAATAGCCTTCCGGGTAGTTTGTTGAGATCGGGTGGTCGGGTGCTTGCGACAGATGTTCCAGAATGCGTACCTGGCGACCTGCATCCAAGGCGGCATCGGCCACGACCTTTTGGAACAGATCCGCTGGCATTAAACCAGAGCAGCTGAAGGTGAGCAGTATGCCACCGGGTTTTACTGCATGGATCCCATACATGTTAATGTCTTTGTAGCCACGACAAGCGCGCTTCAATGACGCTTTGCTGTCGACAAATTTCGGCGGATCCAGAATGACCATATCAAATTGCGTATCGTCTTTGTGGTACTGTCGCAGAACTTCAAAGACATCGCCTTTAACCTGACTGCATTGCTGGTCGGTAAATCCATTTAGCTCTGCATGAGTGGCAGCCATATCAAGAGCAGGCTGAGACACATCAACATTGGTGACATGAGAAGCGCCGCCGCGCAGGGCGTAACAGGCAAAGGTTCCGGTGTAGCTAAAGCAATTCAGCACATTGGCGTTTTCTGCATAGCGGCTGGCGGCAAAGCGGTTTTCGCGTTGGTCCAGGTAAAAACCGGTTTTGTGTCCGGTGTGCAAATCTACCCGGATCGTCACGCCGTGTTCTTCAATATCCACGGTCTGTGGTACGTCACCCCATAAGGGTTGTACCAAAGGCTCCAGACCTTCTTTATGCCTCACGTCGACATCGCTGCGCTCGAATATCGCGCGCAGCGGCAAAGTGCGTTGCAGGGCCCAGACTATTTTATCCCGGTGTTTATCTGCGCCGGCACTGAGCAACTGAACTACTGCAACATCGTTGTATAGATCAATGGTGACACCAGGCAAACCATCTGACTCAGCTGCAATTAGCCGGCAGGCATTAGAACTGGCTCGCGCCATGATTTGCTGACGCAGCTGCCATGCAGACTCGATACGGCGACAGAAAAACGCATTATCGATGCTTTCGTTTTTATCGAAGGTCCAAATCCGCACGCGGATCTGCGAATTAGGCGAGAAAGCGCCACGTCCAAGCCATTTATCGTCTGAACTGTATACGTCTACGGTGTCACCCATACGGCAACGGCCTTTCACTGTTGCAACCGCCCCTTCAAACACCCAGGGGTGACGACGCAACAAAGACTTTTCCCGACCGGGTTGTAAATAGATTTTGGCAGACATATGCTTGGCATTCTTCGAACAATAATGGGCGCGCAGTATACTGGCGATGGCAATGGGAAGTCCAGTTAACCTGAGGATACCCGCAGTATTCCGGTAGGTTCAATTCTCAGGCCTGAACAGCGTGCATTTAAAGGACAGAAGGAGTGAATGTGTCCGACAATCAACCGCAATCTGCTTTTACCCTGGTTACTCACATTGAGCATATGGATTTTGACGCAATACACGCCTTTATTGGGCAAACTTACTGGGCCAAAGGCATACCGGTTGAAACAATGCGAACGGCGCTGGATAACTCCGTTTGTGTTGGGGTTATGCAGGGCGACAAGCAAGTCGCTTTTGCCAGGGTAATAACAGATAAAGCGACATTCGGTTATTTATCTGATGTGTTTGTATTACCTGAATACCGAGGGCAGGGACTCAGCAAGCGCATGCTCGAAACCATAATGACAATGCCAGAGCTACAGGGTTTGCGACGGTTTATGCTGGCCACTAAAGACGCCCACAGTTTATATCGTCAGTTCGGTTTTGAATCCGTGTCAGATGCAACGCCGCTTATGCAAATACACCGGCCTGATATTTATCAGTAAGGCAACTTATCCATGAATAGCAACATGCAATACCTCGCTATAGATGAGCAACACCCTGACGCAGCGCTACACATAGCGCGATGCCGAATACCAGAAATCAGCGCGACACAAGTGCTGGTAAAGGTGTCTGCGTTTGGTGTAAACCGGGCCGATTTATTACAACGTGCCGGCCATTATCCACCCCCGCCGGGAGAGAGTGACATTTTAGGACTTGAGGTTTGCGGGTCGATTGTCAGCCTCGGCGAACAGGTTACCGGATGGCAACCCGGAGAACGGGTTTGTGCCATAGTCGCAGGCGGCGGATATGCGCAATATATTGCCATCGAAGCGTCGCACCTTATGCGTGTGCCAGACAATCTCAGTGATGCAGAAGGCGCCGGGCTCGCAGAAGTCTTTTTAACTGCCTTTCAGGCAATGCACAGCATTGCGAAATTGCAGCATGGGCAAAAAGCGTTGATCCACGCAGGCGCCAGTGGAGTGGGCATAGCAGCAACACAGCTTTGTCGTTTTTGGGGCGTGGAAACGGCTGTAACCGCGTCCTCGGCCGAAAAACTGGCGGTGTGTGAAGCACAAGGCGCGTCGCTGCTAATTAATTACACTGAGCAGGATTTTGTAAGTGAAATAAGGCAACACTGGCCCGCAGGTGTGAATGCTGTGCTGGATATGGTGGCAGGCGACTACGTAAACAGAAACCTCAATGTCATGTCCATGGACGGGATTATGGTCTATCTCGCCATGATGGGCGGCCGGTTTGCAGAAAAACTCGATATGGCAAAGTTACTCGCTAAACGCGTCACCATTACCGGCAGCACATTGCGAAACCGCTCGACTGAATACAAAACTCAGCTTGTGGCAGCGTTTACGCAATCCTGTCTGCCTGCTTTTGCCAGCGGCGAATTGCAGGTTGTTATCGACCGTGTCTACGGTGTCGAAGATATTAATGCGTGCCATGCGACGATGCAGCGCAATGCAACTATGGGAAAACTGGTGGTGAGCTGGTCATGAGAGCGTCGTCACTGTTTTTATTCATTGCCCTTGCTGGCGCCGTATTGCCGTTGAAAGTGTTCTTTAGTTGGCTTATGGCATACGGAGTGCACCCGGTGTTGTTCTGGCAACATCTAACTGCCACACCATTAAGTGTCTTTGCCTGGCTGGATGTCTTTATTTCGGCAGTTGCCTTGCTGGTATATCTGTATGTTGCCAAAACCCGTTTTTCACGGGTTCAGATCACCAGCGTGATATTGGCAACCTGCCTGATAGGCGTGTCCTGCGGACTGCCATTATTGTTGAGTTATCAATGCAGGCAGTACGAGAGTAAGATTCAACAAGTTACTTAGGCCCTTGGCCTTAGGGCTGGTAACCAGTGTCTTCGTGGGTTGGGTTATTTGCGCCGGCGCGAGCCAGTTCGTCGCAGCGTTCATTTTCCGGGTGACCGCTGTGACCTTTAACCCAATGCCAGTTAACTTTATGCGGTTTTATAGCGTCGTCCAGTCGCTTCCACAGGTCGGCATTTTTTACCGGTTTCTTGTTGGATGTGCGCCAGCCGTTCTTACGCCAGCCGTGGATCCACTGATTAATCCCGTTTTTAACGTACTGGCTGTCGGTGGTTAACTCAACCTGACAGGGCTTGGTTAATTCGTTTAGCGCCTCAATGGTAGCGAGCAACTCCATGCGATTGTTGGTGGTGAGCGTAAACCCCTCACTTAATTCTTTGCGGTGCTTGCCGTAAATCAGCACAGCTCCATAGCCACCGGGCCCCGGATTGCCTAAACACGAGCCGTCGGTAAAAATATGTACAGATTGTTGCGCCACGATTTCTCCTTTTTTGTTCTGAAGGCGTGGTCAGCCAGCAATGGCTTGGTATACTACCGGAATCTGACCAAAGTTTAGAGTGGTTTATGCGTCAAATAGTACTGGATACAGAAACAACAGGTATTGAACCCAGAGAAGGGCACCGTATTATCGAGATCGGTTGTGTTGAGGTCGTCAACCGCCGTTTAACCGGTAACCATTTTCATGTGTATATCAATCCGCAGCGGGAAATCGAACAGGAAGCCATTGAAGTTCACGGTATTACCAATGAATTTCTGGCTGACAAGCCGCTTTTCGCCGACGTGGCTCAGGACTTTATCGACTTTATACGCGGCGGCCAGCTGGTAATCCACAACGCGCCGTTCGACGTGGGCTTTATGGACCACGAATTTGCCATGCACGGGCCGACTGCCGGTACGGTAACCCGGGAGATTTGTACGGTTCTGGATACCCTTGTACTGGCTCGCGATATGCACCCGGGTCAGAAAAACAACCTCGACGCCTTGTGTAAGCGCTACGGTATAGACAATAGCCACCGTGAACTCCACGGCGCATTACTGGATGCGGAGATTCTGGCTGACGTTTATCTGATGATGACCGGCGGTCAGACAGATCTGAATTTGGCCGGCAATAACCAGTCAGCCGGAAGCGGTGCGGAAATAATCAGACGCATCGAACGCGGTGCAAATAAATTAAAGGTTATTCAAGCCACTGCCGATGAATTAACACAACATGAGGAGCGTCTGAACCTGGTTGAAAAACAAGGTGGACAGTGTTTGTGGCGTAACCTCTAACTCTTTTTGCCGGGATAGGGCGCTAGCATTGGTTTTTAAACGCATTTTACGTACTGGAATATTGTGGCTGTTCGTTCTAGCGATAGGGCAGGCGAATGCGCAATCGCGTGATGAGATCGACGCGGCAGCGAATGCTGAGCAGCAAGACGATACCGAAAAAGCCGCGTCACCGATATCGTTAATTGGCAGTGAGTACGAAAACGGCATCAAGCTAATGCAGAACCGTTTTCGCATTGACTACAACGTGGAAGAAGTCACCATGGTGTTCTTCCGCGAATACGGATCGGCACCGGTCGTCCTGGTGCGTCCCGACGGCTCGAAAATCTTCCAGAGTCAGGTAGATGGCAAAGACATATTCTGGTTCGATGCCGATACCTACGACATGATTAATATCAAGAACCCGGTTCCCGGGCCCTGGCAGGCTGTCGGTCAAATTATGCCGGGAAGTCGGGTAATGGTGCTTTCGGATATTGCACTGCACGCAGACCCTTTACCGCCCATCTTATTTTCCGGCGAAATCCTCAAGCAAACCGCCTATCTCACCAACGGCGACAAGCCCATTGATTACAGTCAGTTTCGCGATGTCGTAGAACTCACTATTGATTTGGTGAGTACCAACAATCCCAACTTTGATAATTTTGGCGCAGACGACCAGCAAATAGCGACGTTCGAAGACAACGGCAGGGGCATGGACGAAGCGCCGCTGGATGGGGTCTTTACCGGTCAGTTTAACCTGGCGGTACCCGCGGGCGAGTGGGAGCCTATTTTTCGTGTAAGCACGCCAATGTTTACGCGAGAGCAGGTTGACCCGCCAATTCGGTTGTATCCTAACCCGGTGATCATGAATGTCGAACTGGACGGTGGCGGCAATGACTACCATAAACTGCTTATCGATGTAGATCGAAACCTGGTGGATATGAATTCACTGCTGGTCGACGGTAAAGTTCGTTACCCCAATGGCGATGTCCAAAACTTCTCGCTGACGGAGCCCAGTGATGCCATCAGGGAGCACCTTATTATTGCCTTTGATTACGGGATATTTCGCGTCAAGCTCACTGCGTACGGCAAAACGGTGAATGGCAGGGACTTTATTCTGGACGTCCCGGAGTACACCTTCCTGGTAGCTGAGCCGGAATTACCTGAGCCCGAAATCGAGGAGTCAGCTGCAGAGAATGACATTGATACGGTCATTACAGAGCCTGAACCCGAGCCAGAGCCTGAAGGAATGGATGAGCAAACACTGATGATTTGGCTTATCGCCGTGAACGGCGGGATCATTGTGTTAGGTGGCATCGTAATTGGCCTGGTGATGTGGCTTAAACGCCCGAAAGTAAAATTACCGCCTGATTCGGCTGCAGGTAAAGGCAAAGCTAAAGCCGCAGCGAAAAAGCCTGTTCAGGGCGATGACGCTGGAGAAGAAAAGAAAGGCTTGCTGGGTGGTCTGCTGGCGAAGTTTAAAAAGAATAAAGCACCCGACGCCAAATAATTAGTGTTTAACACATCTACGTGTGTTCAGGCGCAAAACAGCAGAGCTGGCTACGCAGTTACACTAAGTCTTTGTTCGTGAATTGGTTTGAGGTTTGGCCCTAAATTTAACCAATGCGGTGCCTATTTCGACGATATGGCGAATAAACAGGCAAACGATTCAAAGAATGACAGTTTGGTAAAAAAAACCGTTGACTCGACCCAGTGTAATCCGTATTATCTGCGCCGCAGTGAGGGGCAAGCTTCTGAAAAGACTCTTGTTAAATCGCTGAAATAATTGAAAATGTGGAGCGGTAGTTCAGTTGGTTAGAATACCGGCCT
>CERD01013749.1_pt1 | contig 66716 bp, 60 predicted proteins | sample 530931 | NCBI WGS metagenome assembly CERD01 (sample SAMEA2621101, study PRJEB7988) | marine metagenome | isolation source: saline water (ENVO:00002010), including
TTTTAAAAATTTACTATTATAGTTTATCTTAATTCGCAATTTTTTAAAAATTTACTATTATGGTTTATTATTTCACGGAATCATCATATTGAATATACAATCATTACTATAATTAATTCTAGTATAAGCATTTCCATCTCTACAACTTAATGCTATAAATCTTTTAGTTTTAGGATTCCATATAATCGTTTCACCATTTTTATCTGCTTTTATATACCAAACATGATATGGTGAGAGTGTTTTAGGAAGATTAGAACTTAAATCATATCCTTTTGATGGATCTAAATAAATGTAATATCCTAATGCAACTGATTTAATAGCATATAAATTAGATCCTAATGGAACTAATGTAAAACGGTGAGAATTCCAATTTTCATTTCCAAATCCTCTAGTTATATGACCATTATAATGAGTTGATAAATAACATTCTTTCATTGGTGCAGCGAAATACATAGGATTAAATCTATCATATCTTCTAAAAGAAACTTCATTAATATTAGTATAACCTTCTACTTTTGATTGTGTTAAATATAATAATAAAATAATTATTAAAATTATAATTATCGAATTGGTATTCATCTATATATATAATTTGGAAAATTAAAAAAAATAGAAATAATTTAATTTATCATTTTAATATATAAAATGGATCTTAATCTTAATCAAAGAGATTATTTTTTAATATTAATTGCTGTTATAGTGAGTTTACTTATTTCATATATGTTAGGTGTAAATTGTAATTGTAAATGTATAACACCTGAAAATTTTGTTCAAACAACTCGAGTAATGCCTACATATGCTCGTAGTTTAACTAAAATTCCAAATGTTAATTATTCAGTTCATAATTATATGAAAGAACACGGTATGAAAGAAAATTCTGATATGCCAGATGCTGGTACCTGTTTATTTGCAGGTGAAAAATGTGGTTGTTGTTCAGGTTTAGAATGTAGAGATGGTCGTTGTCAAAAACCAAATGAACCATTACAACCTACTACTGTAAATCCTGCACCAGAACCAGTTGATCTAGCTCATCCTATGGTAGGATGGGGAGAATTGATGTAAAAAATTGCGAATTATGATAAACCATAATAGTAAATTTTTAAAAAATTGATTTTTATCTTATTAATATCAATATAATTATTACTATTAATAAATGCCTAATGATAATACAAATTTTGACCTTAAACCAACTAATCTAAATATGAATAATGTAATGGATTTAGTAATTCAGGGTATGTTTGCAAAAACACTAACAGGGATTTTTTCTAATATGGAGAATTTCTTTTCATTAAATAATATTGGAGTTTTGTTATTCTTAATTAGTTTACCTGAAATTAAAAAAGGAATATCAAATATATATAATTTTATAAAAGATTATTTGTATACTAACATACCAATATTTATAACATATTTAATAAATTTTTATAAGGATTTTAATTTTTATACAATTTTTTGTTGTTTTAAAAAATCAAAGCATAAAGTTATTGAAAAAGATAATAAAAATCATGATTTAATTTTAATGGAATTTAATAAAAAAAATAAAATGATGGAAGCTTTTTTAAAATATGCAAGAGAACATTCTGAAACATGTTATTTTGATCATCGTATTTCTCTAATAAAACCTATAAATTTTTCGGAATATACTCAAAAAAATGTAGTTTCAAATTTTCGTATTGAGTCAGATAATCTCACGATTATTATATTAAATGACATAATTTATTTTACAAATCAAGAAGATGAAATTAATAGTATTTCTTCTATTAAATATGATTTTTCGAAAATAGCTGAAAGTGATAAGGGAGTTGAAAAACAAATTAATCTTCATTATCCATATTACTTACCTGCACGTATACATGATATTATCACTAATTCTGATTTAAATTCTAGATTTTTAAATATAACTTCAGCAAAAGAAATTAGTGCAAGTAATAAAAGAACTACTCTTAATGATATTGCAATTAGTTATAATAAAAAATATCCAACTGCTAAAATTTCACATACATTATATATTTTAAATTTTTTAACATTATTAAATATTAAAGCAGGTAGTACAAAAGGTATTGAATTTAGTAAACATTATATACATTTTCGTTCATTGAATTTTGCTGTGAAAATAGATCGTTCTAATTATTACCCTGTTTGGGATATGTCGAATTGTGAATTCTATTTACCATCTCTAGTTTATGATAATATACAAACTTCTATTGATATTGATAAAGTTCTTAATGGTATTAAATCTACAGATGTTGATATTAAAGATTTACCTATTAGTTTGAATAGTAATGTTATTCCTTATAAAGAACTTGGTAATCATTTTAAGAATTTTTTATTAAAAAAAATTATAGGAAATTATGCTAATCAATATTCTGAAAATAATAAAAAAATAAATGTATACAATCTATTTTATAAAAAAACACCAGTTCAACAAACTATTCCTAATCCACTATATGATAAATTTATGAATCGTGTATTTAGTCTTGTAGATAAAAATGAAAATGCAGATATTACTGATGAAGACCAAGAAAAATTAGGAAAATCAATTAGTAAAATTCCTATTCCATCTAAAACTATTGAAGTTACAAAAGATAAATTTGAACTTGATATTTCTAAAGTATCAACTCAATATAAAGATTTTAGTACACTTTATTTACGTAAAGAAGATAAATTTAATTTAGAAAATATGTTACGAAATTTTAAAAATGCTGATCAAGTTTATGATGAATTGGGTATTCGGAAGAAACTTGGTATATTGTTATATGGAGTTCCGGGTACTGGTAAAAGTACTACTATTAACGCTATCGCATCGTATCTAAAAAGAGATATATATTATGTTAATTTAAAAGGTGTTAATACTAATTCGCAACTTCAAGAAACATTTGATTATGTTTTAAAAAATTGTGCTAATAAAGGTTTGATTGTTATTGAAGAAATTGAAAAACAAACTCCTATTGTTTTTAGAAGTGAATCCGAAATTAATGATATTGAAACATATAAATCTTTAACATCAGTTCTTACAGAAGAATCTAATGAATTGGATTTATCTTATTTACTAAATATATTAGATGGTACTATTTCACAAGAAAATACAGTTTTTATAATGACTACTAACCATATTGATCTTTTAGAACCTGCATTATATAGAAGTGGTAGAGTTGATGTATGTTTAGAATTCAAAAAATGTAATCATTATCAAATTGATTGTATATTTAATAGAATTATTAAACATAATATAGATCAAGATGTATTAAATTCTATTCCTGAAAATGTTTATACACCCGCTGATATTATATTTGAAATTTTACAATATCTTTATCATCCAGACGCTACAGACGCTCAAATTATGAATAAATTTATAAAAAAATAATTCATATTTAAAAACAACAATATGATCGTTTCTCTGGTACTTCTTCTACTTCTTTTAGTAATTCATATTTTTCATGATAAATATTTAATTTTACACCATTATTATTTTTTCCATAATCTACATTTTTATTTATTTTTGAAACTAATTTATTAAATATTTCATTAGAACTTTTATCGTAGATATTACATTCTATAAATTCTAAACCATATAAATTTGCAAGATCTAGTCCTTCTGAATAACCTATTTTTCTATTTTGTTCATCATCATTTTTATTTCCAACTAATATACCATAAAAAACTCCATCTTTATTATCTCTTATTAATTTTAACCATTCTAATATTTTATAAAATGATATTTTATTGGTCGTATCATAAACTAAAATTATACCAATAGCATTATTTATATAATTTTTCATAATACCTCTAAAATTTTTTGAACCTGTTAAATCAAAAATATGTAATTTTAATTTATTTCCATTATCTAATGCCATTTTTACACTTAAATCTACACCTATTGTCATATCATAATTTTTTAATACCCTATTATGAATATATCGATCAATAATTGCTGTTTTTCCAGTATAACTTTCACCCAGAACTACTATCTTATATAAATAATCATAAATCATATAGTATATTCAAGATAAAAACTTATTGAATTATACAACATGATTTTTCATCTTTATTATCTTTAAAAATTTCACTTAGTTTTATTCCTGGAAGAGGTTTATTATCACTTATAATATTATGCAAATCTTCAGTTAATCTTTCAAATATTGATTCAATACCAACCACTTCATTCTTTTTAAATATTATACTTGTCTCATAATATGGTATTGAATATTTATTTGCGAATAGTTCTACATCTTCTTTTTTTACTTCCCTATTAATTTCTTTATCTAATTTATTTCCTATTAAATAAATTAATATATCGGGACAACAATTTTCCTTTATTTCATCCATCCATGATTCTAGATTTAAAAAGCTTTTTTTTGAACATATATCATATACTAATATTATTGCTGAACTTGATCGATAGTAGTGTTTTGTTATTGAACGATATACTTCTTGTCCTGCTGTATCCCATATTTCTAATCTTGTTTTTTTATTATTAATGTTATTTATGAAACATGACTCGTATTCAACTCCTATTGTAGATTGTAACTGTGCGGGACATCTATCATATCGTAATCTATGTGTTAATGATGATTTTCCTACTTGAGAGTCGCCAATGAATGAAATTTTAAATGAGAAGTCATAACTCATAATATTATAGTTAGATATATTTTTTAAAAATTATACTTTGTTATATTATCAAAAACAAGAAAAAATGCAAATACTAATAATAATACTAAAGATATTTGTCCAACATCATAACTTCTAAACCCTTCAATTAAAGGAGATGTAAATTTCATATTAGTTTCTGCATCTGGTGCTGTTAAAAATAAATGTTTATGTAATTTTGGTTTATTTGGTATTGTTGTTCTATTTAAAAATGTTTTTTCAGCACATTGCCCTAGCCATGGTACTTCAATATGATGTTTATATATTCTTTCCCAATGTTTTGGTTCTTTTGGTTGATAAGATCTATATTCTGCTCCATAAATACCATCTTTATGATAAAATGACCCTGAACCTATGTTATTCGGTTGATATGAACTGACTCCACTTATTGAATTCATTTATATTAATAATTTAGATTTAAAAAAGAATATTGTATAATTATATTATGACTTTATGGAATGATAAAATTAAATCATCAGATGTATTAGTAATAAGTACTTGTATGGATCCCGAAGATTATATTGCTATATATTTAATGAAACATAAAATACGTGAAATGATTGAATTAGAAAAACCTGTTTATTTTTTAGTTGGAGAAAATAATGCATTGAAAAAACATTTTATGTTATTGAAATTTTTATATGAAATTGGATTATTCAAACTTCAAAATAATAAATTTATTGATATTATTAAAGGGGAAGGTTCTAATGATTCTTTTCAAAATGAAGGTAGTGATATATTATCTAATTCAATAAAAAAAATGGTTGATTATTCAAATCCATCTATACCCCAAACAGAATATAAAAAGTTAAATAATGTATTTTATAATTATTCAAATGTTTCTATTATTAGTATGAAACCTATGAGAGAATTTTTAAAAATTTATAAAGAGAATAATAATATATTTTATAAAACTACACTTTTTGGATATATGGGATATAATATAAATGTTTTAGGAGATGTAAAAGATAAATTTCTAAATTCTTTTAAATCGGTATATTATTATGAATCAACAAATGTAACTCCTAATAATTTATTTATTAATGATAAGAATAGTTTTAATTACCTCAATTTTAAATACTTTAATAGATATATATTAAATGCTATTCATAATTGGAATACTGATATGACACGATATTATATTTCTAAACTTAAAAATGAAATTGAAATTGAAAATGGTTCTATTTATGAAGTTACAAATGAAGATATTGATGAACTTGATATATCTAATAGCCAAAAAGAAAGAATTAAAAAATATCTATTTTATATAAAAAAATGTAAGAATAAAAATTCTTTTAGAAACTCTGATTGTGGACTTATTTATATGCTTTTAGAAGCAATTAATCATAATTATTTAACAAACGATAAAATTAAGGTATTTACTAGTGATGAACCTAAAAAAGTATATTTAGAGCAAATTCAGTTTTATCGTTCTCTTAATATTTAATAGTATAAAAAATTGAAAATACAAATCGTTGTAGGCTATAATTAATTATTCTAAAAAGTATCCTTTTCAGTTTTCTCTCTGAATACTTCTATATAGATTCATATCAACTACCAATCATGGCTTCTATCTCTCATCCCACCTGTACTTTTCTGTCTTTTGACAATGGTTCAACTTCAAAAGTTCCAGTTCCAGTTATTGGACGTTTTGGAATGAATTCTGCAGATATTGTATTGAATCGTGAAGACAATTATCAAGTTGTGGTAAAGTTTCGTAAGGGAAATTTCAAGAAAAATCAGATTGGTATTTCTGGAAAGAAGTTTTTTAAGGAGAGTGATCAAGATGCTATCAATCGCATTTTGAATTATAAGTTCGGTCTTGAAGTAAGGTCAGGAACATCAATTGATTCATTTGGAACTCGTAGTGTTTATCCTGATCGAGAGAATATGATCCATAATATTTATTCAATTTCTCCCAACTCAATTAAAACTGTTGATAGACAAAATTTCACAGGTAAATATAATAAATATAAAAGAATTCATTTTATGATTTGTGGCGATCATGATGAACTTCTTCAAACTTTCTCAAATTGTTCAAGCTCATTTGATAAGAATTATATTGAAGGAATTTATATCATTCGTGATCATGATGTAACTTCTCAAGTTACTGATTATTTGAAACTCTTTGAAAAGAAACTTCTCGTCGCTTCTCAAGTTACTAAAGGTGATATGTCACCAAGGTGTTGGAGTAGTGTTGTTGATGAAATGGGAGATTTTGAAAAGAAAAATCCTCAAGGTGCTAAAAACTTTGTATTCAGAACAAAAGAAACCGATAAACTTACAAGTTTTAATCGTAGTGTTCTCGTGTTCTAAATTTTATTTATTGTATTATTAAATTCCAAAAATAGATTTTATAATTATTGTAGTCTATTATGCTTTTTAAAAATCCAAAAATGAATTTTGTATATAAATATTTTTCATTTTTGGATTCTATATTCCAAAAATGAAAAATGTTAAAAAAATTGATATAATTAAGCTAAATCAATTATACAATACTATATATAATAATATTAATGAATACTCGAAAATACAAATCTCAAATTAAAACGAAGGATTTAGAGACAATCGTAACTGAATTTAGTGAAGATAAGATTGATTTGAATCCAATTTATCAACGAGATGTAGTATGGAATGTAAATAAAATGAAGGGATTTATAAACTCATGTTATAGAGGTATCATTCCAACTCCAATAATGATATCATCAACAGATGAAAAAGATATTTGTGTTGATGGTAAACAACGTATTTCAACTTTAATTAAATTTTATAACAATGATTTTAGTTTCAAATTAGATGAAGATGATAAAGATGAATATTTCTATTCAGATATTCCTGAAGAGTTTTCAGAGAAAGAAAATTATCATATTTTATCTGATAAAAATAGAAAACGAATTGATAAACTATGTATGAATATTTTGGAATATGATAATTTAGAATATGTTGATCAAGTTCAGATTTTTTATAGAATCCAACAAGGTGTCTCACTAAAAGCAGGTGAAAAAATTATTGCTATGTTTCATGAACATAAATTAGCTTCACATTTTAGTAATAAGGCCAAAGAATATGAAAAGATCCTTGTTAAATATTATAAACCCGATAGAAATGATCATATTTTATTTTTAACTAATGTTATGTTTATGATTCATGAAAATAAACGTATAAAAGCAAATGAACGACAACGAAGAGTTTTTTTAAAAAATTTAGACTCTGTAAAATCAATTAATAAACATTTTAATAAGATCTCTTCACTAATCAAAACATTATTTTCAGATGAAGTGTTAGGACATGATAAATTTACTTCTAAAAATGTATTTGATAATGTTCGTTATGCTCTAGTTTATTATGTTCATACTAAACATCCAGATCATTTTTTTGATGTTCGTACTATGAGAAATACTATTATGAAAACTAAAAAAGAAATTATAATGGATGAAACTATAGGTTCTAGAACAAATGAAAAAACTCTGGAGAAAGTACAAGATTTATTACATTCTCATTATTATAGTTTAGTTAAAAAAAATAAAAAGTATAAAAATATTGATAGTGATGATGATTCTAAAATTGAATCTGATACAGAAGAATATTTAGATGAAAAAGAAAACGAAGGAACTGTACACCTAGATGAAGATGATGAAGACGATGATAATGATTCTGAATATGTTGAACTATAAATTTTAATTTATTATTAAACTATAAAAAAAATTTAGATTTTAAGTATATATAAATATGTTAAAACCAATATTAGACGATTGGATTAAAGTAGGCACTATGCAAATTGTATCAAGATACCTAAGTGGGGGTAGTTTTAATGATTCACAATGGCAACAATCATCTGTAGCAACCTTATTAGGTTTTACTGCATACCATCTATTAGTAAAAGATAATGTTGACACATCTAGAGCTGGTCAATATAAAGCTGTTGCAGATGATTGGTTAAAAGTTGGCACAATGTTAATTGTAAGTAGACTGTTAACTGGAGGTAGTTTAGATGATCCTCAATGGGTAATGACAAGTTTATACACACTAATTGGTTTTACTGTGTACAACTTACTTACTAAACAATTATATGATACTGGAAACCTTGATCCTGAAACAAAACAAATTGCTGATGATTTTCTAAAAGTAGGTACTATGTTAACTACTAGTCATTTACTATCTGGAGGTACTATAAATAAAGGATTTGCTAGAAGTACTGCTAATACTCTTACAGGTTTCGCTGCTGGTGAATTAATTGATTTATCTTAAATTTTGAAACATTTATACTTCGACTCTTTCTACTGTATTATTTGAATTTTTATATTTATCTTTCACATAATACTTTATAACCAAACTATAAGTAATTGATCCTAAAAATCCTAAATATATAATAGTATAGATAATCAGAGAAGCTTCAAGAGCATTATACAACATCTCAAATTCTGGTAGACGATTAATATTATTCATTCGTCTTAATAAATCACCACACCAGATATATGCCATAAAACCAAATGCATTTGCAAGATAATATAAGAGATCGAAACCAATATGAATACGATCAATATTCATCGTAAATAAATATGCTATACGAATTAATCCATATAAATATGTTATAGATGATGCTATACCAATTGTTACTAAAAGAGTAAATAATTCTGGATATGGTTCACTAGTATCTCTCGCTCCACGATTATCATATGATATATCAATTAGAAAAATTCCAAATATTACAAGAAAAAAATGTGTAACTAATGGAATAGCCCATTTAGCACGAGTTCCAATTAAAGGTGTTGTTGAGATCATTTTATTATGTTTTAATAGAAATTATTTTGTAGGAATATATTAAAAAATCAACTTTTTATCTTATATTTTTCTTAAGATAAGGTATCACCTTACGACAATACTTTTGTAATGTCTTACAATTTGATAACCCACAATATTTAAAAATTACATTTGGAATATATCTTGAAATTATACCAATGTTATTAATATTTCTATTTTTTAATGATAAATATATATTATTATCATCATAATACGCATTTATTATATTATTATTTACAAGTTTATTTATCATATTAATTTTTGAGTCAAGTTTCAAAATATCCACTTTATCATCTTGATGTTTTTTTCCAACTAAATTTTTTATATAAGTATTACCTTTTATTTTATAAACTTCACAATGATCATCAACCATATAATTTATTAATGGTTGCACTTTATAAGAGAATTTTGTAACAACTAAATTTTTATTATGATTTGAAACTTCACATAAATCATCAAATACTTTATATACTAAATGATTTTTATCATCTTTTTGTTGTGCTATTTGACCAAATTCGACTGTTCCATAACTCATTCTAACTTTTGAATTTGGAAATATAGTCTTTATAAATTCATATTGACATGTTAATAAAAAATCTGCTGATAAATCAAAACCTATTGGATTGTGTTTATGTTTTAGTTTTTTTTCTAATGTTTTTTCACAATATCTGAATATTGTTGATGGAAATGATATTACGAAATTAGGTTTTTTATTTTCAATTATATTAAATATTTCATAAACTGTTTTATCGGTAAAATCACATTTTGAATCCATCTTTGGTATCATTGCATAAAAATTAGGTAATATATATTGTAATGTATTTAATATTTGAATAAAATTGTTACCATGAGCATATAGTAATAATATTGAGTGTTTACGATAATCATAACCTAAGTTTACAAGACATCGTAAAAAACCTCTCGCACCTTCTAACATATCATTATAATTATATAATTGATAAAAAGATTTTCCACTAGAACCACCTGTTGCTGATGGTATTGCATTCCTTGTATTTGTTAAAAATTTTATTGATGTTTTGATAGAATCATATTTACTCATTCTCGCAGTAACATTATTTGTCTCACCCCAGTTATTAGCAGCAGTTTTATAAGTTGTGATCATTGGATTATAAAAATTATTATAAAATGCTTTAGGATTAGCTCGTATATCTTTCTTTTGAATTATTGGAAAATATTTTCGATTTTTGTAATAAGATATATTTTTTGATACATAGTTTAAATAATCTTTTTTATTTATTTTTTGTATTGATACTAATGAATCGATTTTATTTTTAATTTGTAAATTTATATAATATCTTAATGAAATAAAAAGAATTATTATTAGTAAAAAATTATATTGATGACTCATGATACTTATATAATTAGATTTATATAATTAATGTTTCTATTGGTAATTTTCAATAAAACTCATATAGAACTATTTTTATCTACTTATTATATAAATGATACTAATTTACATTGTTATTATGATATTATTCATAGTAAATTTAAATACTAATAAAGAAGGTTTTTTTATTGTTGAAAAAAATAGAATAAATAAAAGAAATAAAGATGATTATATTGAATGTGGAAATATGCCATGTTCAACACCATACAATTGGAACTCTCCATTTTATTATCGTATTCCACATAGTAAAAGATTTAATTATTTAGATACTCTATGGAGAAATCCATCAAAATGGAGTTCTTATGATTATAAATTTAATACATTCGTATATTAAATTTTTTATTTAGGTTTTATATAATGGAAATTATTTCTGCAAACCTTAAACAATATATTAATTTTAAACCTTTAAATTGGAATGATGCTATAGATACAAATCCAAATTTATCTTTAATAATAGCATCAAAACATGGTAATCTAGATAAAATTAAAAAAAGTATTAGAAATGGAGGTATGACAACTAATATTGGATTACATTATTGTACATTATATAATCATATTGAGTGTACAAAATATTTATTATCTATAGGATCTAACTTTCAAAATAAAAGATCAATTCATAAAATTATAGAAAAAGATAATGTTGAAATATTAAAAACTATTTTTGAATATGATTCTATCGTAAAAAAATATTTTTCAATTAATTTATTAATTAATGAATTTTACTCTTTAGCACATAAATATAATTCTAATAAATGTATTGAAACTTTTAAAAGCAAATTTGATAATTTAAATATTTATTCTATTAAATATGAATATATACCTATTTTAGATAATTATGATTTGACTAAAAAAATGTTAATTAAAAGTGTTATTAATAATGATATTGAAAATACACATTTATTAATTGCATCTGGATATAACTTAGATAATATTATTCTTGATAAAACAGTTGATTTTGAAGTAAGAGAATATTTAAAATGTTATTGGTAAAAAAAATTGATTTTAACGTAGTATATAATTAAAATTATAGGGAAAAAAAATTAGAAATGGAAACTTCAGAAGTTGAAAAAGAAATTTTACTATTTATAAATATAGCTTCTAAAACTAAATGTAATAATCTGAACGATATTGAAAATGAAAATTTAAAATTAGATACAATTATTAATTTAATTAAAGTTACAAATATATCAAAATATGTAAAAGATAAATGGATTGAATTTATTATGAAAATATATAAAAAACCATTTTTACGTCAACGATATAATGTTTATTCACTGTATAATATTAAAAATGAAGATTTGAAAATTAATGAATATAAAATAAGTGATAAACTAATAAAACTAATTATGGAAAACTTACAATTTGATAGAAGAAATGAATTTTTAGAACTCATTATAGATATATATAATAATAATCCTAATCATCAATCATATATAATTGATTATTTAATTTCTAACTACATTAAAATTGATAAACTTTTTAATAAAATTGAACCTTCATTAGATGTTATGAAATATGCACTTATACAGAATAATAAAGATTTGTTTTTTAAATGTATAGAACATAAAATTATTCCAAATGAAAAATATTTTAAATTTGTCTTTAATAGATGTAATTCTAATTTAGATTATTTTCTAAAAATTTTTAATTCATTCGATATAAAACCAATAATTAGCGATATAAATCATTTATATATTAAAACTGCACAATTATCAAATTCTAATATTATTAATGTTAAGATTATTATGAAATATATTGAAGTTAAATCCATTGATGATTTTATGACACTAATTAATAAATTTACCCCTAGAGATTGGCAAAAAATATTAGATTTATGTGTTATTAATGGAATGAAAATTGATGAAAATGTAGCAAAAAGACTATCGAAAGAAAAAATTTCATTAAAATTATCTAATTATATAATTAAATATTCAGATAGTACGATTAATTATTTCTTTCAAAATGAATGTTTTCCATATGATTTTAAATTTGAATGTACTGAAGAAACATTTAATAAAATTTTTCAACTTAAAAAATCAGCAAAATATATTGGTAAGTTTTTAGTAAATTTTCTAAATCAGCATCCTAATGTTGTTATTAAAAATAAAAATATTCTTACAAAAAATAAGTGGCCTTCATATGTTAAAAAAAAATTGGAAAAACATATTAATAATACTGATTTAGAAAACAAAATTGAAATCGATGTTTATACTGATTGTATATCAGAAATTAGATTAAATACTTTTCCAAATCATTATATCAGAAATTAGATTGAATACTTTTCAAAAAAAAAATTGATTTATATTAATTTTCACAGTATATATATTATTTATTTATTATCTAATGAATGATCAAAATAAGAATGATGTTGATAAAATCTTAGATTATTTTATCACTAATTGTAAATTTAATTATAATTGTTATGATGGTAAAAATAAATATAAATTACATGAAATTATTAATTTAGTTGAAAAAAATAAATTATCAGAAGATATTAGAAATAAATGGATAAAATATTTATTACAAAAACGTAATGATAATATATCTTGTAGATATTGTACTAGTTGGACTTTAATTGTTAGATATTCAAGATTTTATAAAGTTCATCATCTTAAATTAAATGATTATCCAGTTTCTAAAGATATCATTGATAATTTATTTAACATAAATACTTTATCATTATTTGATTTAAAAATTATCTTGAAAAATATTAATTTAAAACAACCTGAATTAAGTTCTTATATTTGTAAAAAATTAATTGATAAAAATATAAATGCTCCTAATATATTTATAGATTGTAAACCAACATTAGAAATTTTAAAAGTATCGATTAGATTTAATTATCCAGAATTATTTATGAAATGTATTAATAATAAAATTATACCAAATGATAGTTGTATGGATTTAGCTGTTATTAATAATTTGACAATTTATATAAAAAAGTTATTAACTTTTGGGTGTAGAACAAAAAATGAACATTTAAAATATGCGACAATATCAAATTACGAATTAATTTTAAAAGCTGGTGCTATTCCTACACAAAAAGATTTTTTTTCTTTAATGCATAAAATTAATCAAAATAGATTTATTATTAAAAAAGATATTATTGATATATATAATAAATTTATTACATATGGACTTAAAATTGATAAGTCTTTTGTTGAATCTGCTACTAGATCAATGTATAAATTAGATTATTCTAAATATAATATACAATATACTCCAGATTTAGTACAATTATTCTATATGTATAGTACTTTTCCAAAGGATTATAAATTCTACGGTAGTGATACCAAAGATTTTATTAAGATTATTAATTTAATTAACATAGATTATATTAAAAGATTTTTAGAGGATAATCCTAAAATCATTATTGATAAAGTTGCAGATTTTTTAAAAGTTTATTCATCTTTTAGATTTGAAGATATATGGTTATTAGTTAAAGAGCGTATTAATATTAATATAAATATGTTACATAATATTGTTCCATTGTTAAAACCTGAAGATGATTTTAATATTTTAAAAAATTTAGTATTACATGTTGAACCTCGAACTATGGCTAAAAAAGAATATATATATGTTGATAAATACGAATTAAAACTTGAAAAACAAAAAAATAAAACTGATACATATTACAAAAATATTTCTGAATTTTTCAAATTAAAATCTAATAATTTTGAAGATTTAGAATTAGCTTTAATCAAATATATTAAAAATAATAATCTGCAAAATACAAAAGATTCTTCTCAAATTATTCTTGATATTCATTTGTGTAAACTAATTGAAGTTGAAAATGGGGCTTATTTCAATTTAATTGATGTTAATGAATTCATTAAATATTACTTAAGCCAATAGTTTATTTATATAATAATATGAAATTTACATTAGTTATTTATCCTGATAAAGAGATATCTTTTCTTGGTCATACATGGAAATATAATTATACTCCAAATATTTTTTCTATTATTTCAACACCTATAAATGATAAATTTCAAAATAAAATTAAATTTTGGTGGGAATATGTTAATATGGCATGTGTTACTAAAAATTTAAGCACTGTATCAGATGCTCAGCGATCATTAGCTACTACCATTCAATTGTATAAAACTCCTATTGTAATTAATATATTTTTAGAAGAATTGAATATTGAAATAAATAAAAATATAACTAATAAAAATTATGAACTAAATAAAAATTCTAAAATTATTACAAGTGATGGAATTATTAGAGAAACTAATTTAGATATATTACAAAATATTTCTAGTTATTTTGATAGTTGTGATGGAAAGAAAATTAGTTTATCTTCTATTGAATTTAATATTCTTGAAAACTTAATCACTAAAGATAACTATTTATCAAATAGAATTTTAGATACTTTAAAACTATTCAAAAAAATCGGTAATGAATTTTATGGTTATGATTATAGATTAGTTAATAGTTTAATAAAATATTTTGATAATAATTTTAGAGATAGAACTCCAAGTGAAGATCCATATGAAGAAGAATATAATATTTTAAATACTAAAGAAGATAAATTTTGTAGTTTACTAATTTTTACATTTGATAACTTTTATGAAAATTTTGATTTAGTAATTCAACAAGTTTTAATTGATATAGGATCTAAATTTATGAAACATCAAAAATTCGAAGAATATCTTAATAATAATCAAGTTTTAAAATTACATATTTATGATTCGAGTTGTGTTATTTCTAATAATTTATAATTACAAAAAAGTTGATTTATTAACTATTTAAATCTGATAAGTCTGTTGAATATTATTTAATATGTCAACAGAAGGAAAACAACATCTTGGAGTAGTTATTTGCGGTCACGTAGATGCAGGTAAGTCGACCACTACTGGCCATTTACTATTTCGTCTTGGTGTAATGTCAGACCGAGAGAAAGAGAAACTAGAACAACGTGCTAAACAACTTGGTAAAGATAGTTTCTCTTTTGCATTTTATATGGATACACAAAAAGATGAACAAGAACGCGGTATTACTATTTCATGTCGTACAAAAGAATTTTATACAGATAAATACCACTATTCAATTATTGATGCTCCCGGACATCGTGACTTTATTAAAAATATGATTTCTGGTGCTGCACAAGCTGATGTTGCTGTACTTATGGTACCTGCTGATGGTAACTTTGAAAAGAGTATTGCACGAGGTAATCATAAAAAGGGAGAAGTTATGGGACAAACTCGACAACATGCTAACTTATGTAATCTTCTTGGTATTAATCAACTAATTGTATGTATTAATAAGATGGATGAAGCTTCTGTCAATTATAGTCAAAAACGTTTTGATGAAATTAAAAGTGAAGTTTCTCATATGATTGAAAATGCAGGTTATAAAGGAGCTAGAGTTCCATTTATTCCAATCTCTGGATTTAAAGGTGATAATCTTGTAGATAAATCTGATAAAATGGATTGGTATAAAGGCTTTAATGTTCAAGTTTCAAAAACTGAAAAGGTAGAAGGTTATACATTACTTGATGCTCTTAATAACGTAGCTAGAGTACCTAAACGTGCTACTGAAGCATCATTCCGTATGCCTGTTTCTGGTGTATATAAAATTAAAGGTGTTGGTGATGTTATTACTGGTCGTATTGAACAAGGTACATTAAAACCTAATACTCCTGTACAATTTTGTCCATCTGGATCTTCTGGTAAGGTATTTACTATTGAAATGCACCATAAAACTGTATCAGAAGCTACACCAGGAGATAATGTTGGTCTTAATGTTAAAGCATTACCTAAAGAAAAAATGCCTAAAGTTGGTGATATTATGTATGATCCTACACAAGGGGAACTTAAACATGTCAAATCTTTCCGTGCTGTTGTTGTTGTACAAGATCATCCTGGACAACTTAGACCTTCTAAAGAAGATACTAAAGGACAAACAACTGGGGGATTCACTCCATCGGTATTTGTACGAACATCTAAAGCCCCATGTCGACTAGATAATATTCATTGGCGACAAGGTAAGAAAACACAAGGAGCGAAGATTGAAAATCCTGAATTCCTCGAAGCTGGTGATCAAGCAGAAATTACAGTAACACCTAAAATGCCTTTCTATCTAGAAACATTTACAAGTTGTAAGGGACTTGGTCGTGTGGCATTTATGGATTCAAATACTCTTGTAATGCTTGGTAAAGTATTATCTGTAGAATACGTATAAACTATATTTAATTTATTATTTTAATTAAAATACATTTAAAAATTATCTATTAATAAGTAATATATGGAAATCGATTTACAAACACTTTTATATATAACTACTATTGATCAACTTATTGAAATTATGAAAACAAATAAAGAATTAAAAAAGGATACTATCCTCCAAGTAATGGAAAAATTAAACCCAAGAACTCTTGATATTGAATTACGAAAATTTTATTTATATTCATGTTGTATGAGTAATAGATCTGATTTAATTAAAAAATATGCAACTTCTAATTTAGAACCTTCATATTATTTTGGTTGTTTTACTGTTTATTTAGATACTGGTCCAAAGGAAACTGCTAGAACTATATTAGAATTAATGAAAACATATACTGATTATCCTATTAAAGATCTTGCTTTAGAAATGATGTTAGCTAGAAGTGATTTAATTATTGAAGTTGTTAAATTTCTTAAACAAGATGAAATTAAACAAAATAATATTAATAAAAGAGATTTGAAAAATAAATTAAAGGAACTTGCTGATGAAATGAGTGATACAGATAGTGAAATTAGTTATGGATTTAATGATTATGATGATGATGTTATGTCTTGGGATTCGTTGGATGGTTCGGATTATAATTAATTTTATGATTAATGAATCGTCGTTCTATTAATTTGATACGCTAAACCAATAGTCCCATATTTATTTGCTATATCTGCACTAAGTTGACGAATAAAAGTACCGGAACTAACACATGCTTCTAATTCTAAACTTGGAAAAATAATATCTTGATTAAACTCTGAATATTGTTTTAAAATTTTATCCTTTCTCCAATTTCCATTTGGATCATCTACTTTATTTATCTCTTTTATAAATTCAGGAATTAACTTTTGATAAGTTAAACCTTGAATTATATTTATGTTATAAACCGTCGCTTGTTGTGTTGGTCGGGTTTTTGGTATTATTCCATGTTTTAGATAAATATTAATTAATGATTCCTTTTTTCCTTTATATTCTACTGTTTTTGCACTAAATAATGGATAATTTTGTTCATATGTTGTTTCATAATCTTTTATTATTTTATATAAATTTGTTTCATCAATAAGTAAATTAGAGTTATAATCCTGAATTAATCCAAGAGAATCGAGAGTATCTGTTTCAATTCCTAAAATTAATTTCCATCTATATGTTTTTTTATTAGTTAGATGACTTTTTGAATTCTTACATTCATCGTTTACAACATACTTCATTATTCCAGAAGCCATAATGTCTAAACGTCCTGTATATGCAATTTTATTTATGTAAGAATATTTATCCCGAATAATTTTTGTATGTTGAGATGTAGTAATACCTACAGGTTTATTTTCGTAAATAACTAATGGTTCATGAGCCATCGTTTATTTATTAACTATTAATATTTTCAATAGAAGATTCCTACCTATAATAAAATCAATTTTATTTATTCATAATCGCATTGATTACAATTTTCACTTGGGAAATGCATTACACCTGTTAATATTGCTACATATACTGCACTATGTATTAATACACCCTTTAAAGTTGGACATCCATTAAAATCACTTGTATCGCCTATTAAAACATTTGTTAACTTATAAGTATCGTTATCGGATAAAAAGTAAGCAATTAAAGTTCCATAATATGCATATTTTAACATTAATCCCAATGGTTTCTTTTCTTGTTCAACTTTTTGATTATTATAATATTTCATAATAACTAGATTTAATATAAAGAATATTACAGCATGAGCTAATTTACCTATAATTGTTGGACAATTATTAAAACCAGTCGCACTATCCATATATTTATTTGTTATACCATAAGTAAAAGGTAGACTTACAACTAAAAATATTAATGCAACTCTTAAAGAGATCATTATTTTGTCAGCTAATGTTTTTGACATTTATTATATATATTTAATTTAGAAAATGTATTTTCATCAAATTGTATTTTCATTAAAATGTATTTTCATTTATAAAAAAATTGATAAGTTTTAAAATTGGAGTGGTTATAGTTTTAAATATACTTATATAATGGATACTGATACTACTTCTCCTATTCAAGATTCTACAATTAATATGGATATTGATGCACAAGAACCTCAATCTGTACAAGACTCTCAACATGTACAAGACTCTCAACATGTACAAGAAAATATTTATAATGATATAGAATCTCAATTTGAATCACAACAACATTATAATAGAAATGTTGAAGTACAAGAATTTATTAATGATAATGATCAAAAAATATATGATACAGTAAAAATTTCATTAACCGCAACATTTATAACTTTATTAGTGATATCTCTCACAAGTTCAATAATTTTTATTTCTACATCAAAAGATGATGAAATTAGAGAAAATGTTGTTGTTCCATTTGCTACTATTATATTTAGTAGTATTACTAATATTCTTTTACATTTAATAATTGCTTACTTTTATTTTAATTAATATCTTTATTTATTTAAAAAAAATTGAATTGAAAAATACCCTAGAATAATAACTAATTATAATTAAAAAAGAGTTTTTTAGTTAATGAAATTCTCAAAATCTGAGATAAAAGAGTACTATTTAAGTAAACAGTTTCAAGATAAAGTTTTTAGTCATCCTGAATGTTTGACTTTAGCCAAAAAATTTGTTAGAAAATGTAAAAAACGTACAAACTATAAAATACGATTAGCATATGAATTAAATATGATTCAAAAAAAAGGTTTTATTAAACATTTTCTATTAGCTCGAGATATATTAGATTTAACTAAAGATATTCCACATATTACACGTGGTTCATGTGGTAGTTCTTTAGTTTGTTATCTTATGGGTATTTCAAATATTGATCCTGTTAAAGAAGAAATTAGTTTTTCACGTTTTCTTAATAAATATCGTAAAGTTCCACCTGATATTGATTTTGATTTCCCTCATAATAAACGAGAAATTGTTTTTAAAAGAGTTTATGATAAGTATAATGATAAAGTTTGTCGTATATCTAATCATATTTATTATAAAGATAAAAGTGCATTAAGACAAGCTATTAAAGATTGTGGTGTTAAAGGAAGAATTAATAAAAAAGAAAATAATGCTAATTTATATCCTGAAAAAAAGAAAGATATTGTTAAAAGAAAAAATGAATTACAAGGGGAATTTAGACATTATTCATTACATTGTGGAGGTATCATATTTTATGAAAAAGGAGTTCCTAAAGATATTATATTAAAAAAAGAAGATAATGAAATTACTCAAATAAAATATAATAAAGATGATGTTGAAGATAATGAAAAATTAAAAATAGATATATTATCAAATAGAGGTATCAGTCTATTATATGATATTGATAAAAGACCATTATGGGAATATCCAACTTATGATGAAAAAACTATTAATCTTCTTAAAAAAGGTGATAATTTAGGTATCGTTTTTGCAGAATCTCCAATTATGAGAAAAACTATTAAGGCTTTACAACCTAAAAGTGTAAAAGATTTAGCGACCTGTTTAGCTTTAATCCGTCCCGCCGCAGCAAGTGGAGGGAAAAAAACTAAATATTTACAAAATGCTATTAATGGTTCTCATATAGAATGTATTATATTTGATGATGATGCTATTTCTCATATTAAAAAATTAATTGATTGTGATGAAGGGGAAGCTGATAGATATCGTAGAAGTTTCGCTAAAAGAAAATATAATGATATGAATGTATTTGGTTATTTGATTAAAGATATGGATGATAATGATAGTATTATGGATGATCTTGAAGGATTACATAAATATAGTTTCTGTAAAAGTCATGCATATTCATATGCTCAATTATGTTGGGCTTTGGCTTATTCAAAAGCTCATAACCCTAAAAAATTCTGGAAAAGTGCATTAAATAATTGTCATTCTATGTATAGAACTTGGGTTCATTTCTGGGAAGCAAATAAAAGTGGATTAGAATTGACTTTAGGAGTTAAACCATGGAAAATTAAAAATAATAAATTAATTGGATGTGGTAAAGATCTTATTAAAAATAAAATTAAAGATACTAAAGATATTAATGATTCTATTGTTCAGTATAAAAATTATGGGTATTGGACTAAACCTCAATTTTTATCAAATTTATATTTAAAAAAAATTTCAAAACATAAAAATAATGATATTGTTGTAGAATTCCGTGGACTAATTGCTACTGGTAGAAAATATTATAATAAAAATTTTAAAAAACGAGGTGATGGTTGTACATTTATTACTATTGGTTATGGTACGGGAAAATATATAGATATCACTATAACAGGTCTTCATTCATTAAACTCTGATATTGTTAGTGGCATCGGAATTTTAAAAAAATATATTGATAAATGTACTTATTATAGTATTGATGTTACCCAACATAAATTTGAATGGTTATAAATTGATGTTACCCAACATAAATTTGAATGGTTATAAATTGATGTTACCCAACATAAATTAATCTTTTTTTAGTTTAGAATTTGGTATTTTTAATTCAATATTTTCTAATTCAGAATCTGTATCAGTATCAAGATCTATCTCAGGTTCTGAATCCATATCAAACTTCCATAGATCAAATCCGCTTATTAATTTATCTAATAAATATCCTGATGATTCTTTTATATACTCTTTATATTGTTTAAAAGCTTTTGTTGAATTACTTTTATTATCTTTTATTAATGAACGAATAGTTTTTAATTTTTCAAGATTCATATAAGTGTTGTTTTTTAATTCTTTTTTATTTTGAATTGTATTTATCATATTTTTATTCTCAGTAAAATCTTTATTTACAATTATTGTATTAAATATGTTATAACAATAAGTCATATGGTTATTTTTTTTATAAATACTATTTGGTATGATACATTTTATTTCTTTATTATTAATGTCTTTATCACCATAATTAATTAAAAATAATAAACATTTAGTTTTAATTGTTGGATTTGTTTTATTTGTTTCAAGTTCTTCTAATAAATATTTTTCTAATTTATTTTTCACACTATACCAAGAAAATTCTTTTTCTATTGTTAGTAATTTTGGTATAATCTTATTTATCGCTGTTACAAATATAAATTTATCTACAAAATTATCATCTTTTATCATTTCTTTATTTTTATTAGATTTTATGAATTCTAATAAATTATTTAGTGTGATTGGTGATGTTCCACCAACAGTACAAAATTTATGGTATGTAAAAAATTTATCATTAAAATCTCTCATCAAAATCATTATTTTACTTTCTATTTTTTTTAAACTTTTATTGTGATACTTTTCAACTAAAATTTTTGGTAAGTTATCTATGTTTTTCGTATCTACTAATATTAAAAATAAATTTGTTATAAAATCAAACTTTCCTGATTCTGTTCTCGGTCTTAATGTTTTATAAATTTTTGATAATTCACATAAATATGATTCAAATGATCTTAAATAATAGTAAATACTAAATGTATTCTTCTCTTCGTGTGAATCTATATAAATTGCTCCTATATCTCCTATTATATTTTGTTTACTTTGTAACATTATTTGGTTTATTTTCTTTTTTGAACTTTTTATAAAATCATATTTTGACCATGAACTTGATATTAAATCTATTTTATCTAATTGTTGTCCTTTTGAATTTATACGATTGAATGTTTCGAGTATAAATTCATCATCTCCATCTATCTTATAAACTGGTACTTCACGTTTTAAAATATTATTGAAAGTACTATTTAGATCACTTACTAAATTTTTTAATGTATCTTCTAGCCATAGTTTACGTTCAGTTGTATCTAAACTATTTTTTAATTTATTAATAATAATATTATGGTTAATTTTTGAAATATCCATTATTGAATACTTATCAATGTGTTTTTTAAACTTTCTTAATATTTTTTTCATTATTATTTTATCTTCTGGTTTAATACTATCTTCTATTACTTTTAATTTGTCTTTGAAATATTTTCTTTCAAATGGATTTTCTAAAATCTTTACAATTGCACTTGTTCTTTGTCTTCCATCTACTAATGCATATATATCTTTATCATTCTCTTTTTTCAAAAAATGTAAAATTATATCTCTAATTGGTATTCCATTTACTAATGAATCTATTAAATATGTCATAAAGTCTTCATCAAATATATCTTTACGTTGATAATGAGATATTGCTAATACTGTTTTTGAAGTTCCAAGACGACCTAGATATAAATCTAAAACAGTCATTCTATCTAATTCATAGCTTCCTTTCATTTTGTTATATTTTTAATTGGGTAATTGGATTATATTTATATTTTTATCAATTCAACTTTTATAAAAAATAAAAATATTTATATTTTATAATACAATAAATTATATCTTATCAATCACTATTAGATGATTCAGTATCTGATGATTCAACATACTTTTCTACTAGAAAATAAATTTTATCAACTCCAATATCTCTTAAATTAGAAAATCTATTTCTTCCATCAGTGAACATAATTTGGTTATTTTTTATATACCTTATTACTGGAGGTTTATCAACATTAAGATTATATAAATCAATTCTTGAATTCATATATTTTAATTTTGATGAATAATTTAAATCATCAAATTTATCTAAATATAAATATTCTTTATTCCAATTATTATTCACATTTTGTATATCCAACTCAATTAAATTATATTCTTCTTTATCAAATTCTGATAATTCATAATTTTTGAACTTATTTTTGATTTCATTAATTTTATTAGAATCAAAAATAAGTTCAAAACAATATTTTTTTTCATTGAATTGTTTATCAAATGTCTTTTTTTCTTTGTCAAATATTTTCATAATAATAGGATAAATATTTATAACTTTATATAAATGTTAAAAAAAACAAAAAGAGTTACTTAATTTTAAAAGTTTGTATTATTTAAATAATAAAAATTAACACATTTAGAGTTAAAAAAGTTGATTTTCAAAATTATATAAGATTTACTTAATAGAATAAATATATAAAAATTATGTCAAGTTACACCAAATACGTTAGTGAGATTTCTAAAAAAGAATTTAGTCAAAAGTCACATTTAGATAAACATCTTAAATCTGATAAATACAAGTTACAAGAAGAAAATTTTAAATTGAAATTAAATGAACTATCTAAAAAAAAAATACTCAAAAAATATGGAACCTACGATAAGGATAAAATTATTAAAAGTATGGTTAAAAAAGTAGAAGTTCAAAATGAAGATGTATTAGATGAACTTTCTATTGATAGTGAAGAATTTGGATTAACTATTAGTACTAAGGAATCGATGAAAGAAACTATTCATGATATTCATAACTTTTTACGAAATAATGGTGCTGGTTATGGTATGAATGCTTTGAAATTATTCACACTATTTTATGGACTCGCTAAGATTGAGAATAACGGACATTTTAAATCATCTAATCTTCCCGATACTTGTAAATTCTCCAATATTAGAAATAAATTAAAAGAAAATTGTGAAATTGGTTATGAATATGTTAATGAAGAAGTTATACAATATATATATGAAAATGATAAAATTAATAGAATGTTAACTTGTGAAATTCCTGAAAGTATTACTGGTAATATATTACATCTATTAGTTGAAAAAGTTTATGAACTGGTTAAAAAGGAAAAAAAATTAAACTTTCAATTAGCTGGTAAAATTTATGAATATTTTATTGGAAGAGATCAAACAGCTATTAGCGAATTGGGTGCATATTTTACAGATAGACATATCACTGAATATATTTATAATAATGTTTTACAACCAACTCTTGATAAAGAAGGAAATGTTCAATCAATGGTTGATATGTTCGGAGGTTCTGGAGGTTTTACTCTTGGTTATCTTACTTACTTGATTGAAAAATATCCTGATATTGATTGGAAAACTCAAATTAATAATGTTTACCATTATGATATGAATTTAGATGTTGTGAAATATGCTATGTTAGAATTTTATTGTTTAACAGGTTATTTTCCTAGTGATGAAAACCTTCGAACAATGAATTCTTTTAGTGAAAATTTTAAAGAGACTCAAGATGAATATAAAACATATCATTATATTGTTACAAATCCTCCATATGGTGGCGATAAAGTTAAAAAGGGCGAACAAGAAGCATTTTTAGAATTAATTAAAAGTAAATTAGAAGAATATTTTAAATCAACTTACAAAGTTAGAAATATGAAAGAGATGTCTAAAAAGACAACATTAGAAAGTGATGAAGATACTGCTAAATTAAAACAATATGATACAATTTATTCTAAACTAAAAAAGATTGATGAAGAAAAAAGAAGTAAAACAGTTTCTCTAGATTCATCATCTGTAAGATTAAAACATTTCGCAAAAGAAAATAATTTAGATATTAAGAAATTTAATGATAAAGAATCAGTCTCATTTTTAATGTTATTAGCTATGTTGGCTAAAGATGGAGTAGCTGTTGGTGTATTAAAAGAAGGAGTTTTCTTTGATAAAAAATATGCATTTCTTCGAAAGTTTTGTGTAGAAAATTATAATGTTGAAATGGTTGTTAGTATTGATGCATCACAATTTGAGAATACCTCAACTAAAACATCTATTATTAAGATACGAAATAATGGACGAACAAAGAAAATTAAATTTTATGATTTAGTAGTTGAAAAAGATGAGAAAAATGAATTAGCTGAAAATAAAGATGGTACGTATAGAGTTGATAAAATTAAAGATAGAATTACAAATGTTTATCATAAGTTAGTAAGTGTTGGTAAATATGATGATGTTGTAAAAGAAAAATATTCATTTAATGGTAAAGATTATAATAAAAAAGAAATTGTATGTGGTGAAGGATATGAATTGAAAAAGTTAAATAATATTTGTAAAATAAGTCTTGGCGATAGAATAACAAAAGCAAATTCAGAAGAAGGAAATATACCTGTATATGGTGGAGGAAATATCACTTTTTATACTAATAAAAATAATAGAAATGGAAAAAATTTAGTTATTTCTAGATATGCAATGTCAAAAGAAAATACAAGGTTAATTTTAGGTAATTTTTATCTAAATGATAGTGGTTTAAGTATTCATTCAATTAATGAATTTAGTAAGGATTATATCAATTATCTTTTTTTAAGTGATAAATTACAAAAAATTATTTATAATTATTTAACAAAAGGTAGTATACAAAAAAACATAGATATGAATAGTTTTAGAGGATTCAAAATTCCAATCCCCAAAAAGGAATCCAAAATTAAGAGCTGGACAGATAAGATTTCTAAACCATACGATTTAAAGCACCAAAAAGAAGAAAAATTAAATAATTTAGAAGAAGAGGTTCAAAATGAAATTCAGAGGATTACAGAAGAGGAAGATTGTGAGGAGAAAGAACTAGGAGATGTATGTGAATATATTAAAACAGGAAAACATAATAAAAAACTTAATGGTAATCTTTATCCTTATTATGGAACTTCCAAAATATTAGGTATGACAGAAAAATATGATCTTAATGGTAATCATATTTCAGTTGCTAGAAAAGGAGATCCTAATATTAGAATCTTACAAGGAAAATTTAGTGTAAATGATGATGTAATAGTTTTAAAAACATCAATTGTTAATCATTATTATATATTTACATATCTTTTATTAAATATTAATGATAAACATTATAATGGTTCAACAGTAAAAGGTATTAAAAAAACATTTTTAGAAAAATTTAAAGTTAAACTTCCAAAAGATAAATCATTAATTGAAGCATTAGAACCAAAATTTAAAAAAATAGAAACATTAAAAGAAGAAATTGATAAGCTTGATACAGAATATAAGCAATATGTCCAAGAATTAGCAGATGAAGCGATGCCCCCCGATCTTAATAAAGAAGTAGACTTCAAAGAATAATAAAATATAATAAATTAATTTATAAAGTAAAACTTAACTATTTTTTTTAATATATTTAAATTTTTTTTTACTGTATAACTCTTTAGCAACACCATTAAAATTATCATATAATAGTTCAGGTTCAAAGGGTAATTTTTCATTTGTTTTTTGTTTATCATAATATTCTTCGGTTGTTATAATTTTATTTCTTTTACAAAAATCAACCCATTCTTCTTTAGTTTGTAACCATCCTGATGTATCGATACTCAGAAAATCTCTCCATTTAAATATTTTACCATAATGATATTCATAATATAATCTATCATCGCTTTTTCTAAAAACATTTGAATTTAAAAATTCATTAACTGATGTAAATTTATATTTTGAATAAATATTTTTATAATATTCATATTCCTTTTTAACATCGTAAATACCAAAATACCCCTTATCATTTAATTCTAATTTCAAATAATTTAATTCTTCTTTATCATAAACTAGTTTTATTTCAACTTCACTTTCCACATGTTTGATACTTTTACTTATATTTTCTAAATTAACAACTTCTAATTTTTGATCTATTGATGAATCACTAGAAGCCATTAACTTTAATACATGTTTGAGTTTTGTATATGATTCATCTACTATATTAGGTATTATTATAGTCGATCTCTTCGATGGATTACCATTTTCAAGTCTATTTCCTCTTAAACAAGATTGAACAATTCTAATTTCAGTTAACATTTTTTCACCTATTACAACACCATTTAGTTTAGGTAAGTCTACACCTTCACCAAATATATATACACAAGATACGATACCATATTTACTATTAGTAAATTTACTTATTTCACAATCTGGTTTATTTTTATTAAAAATATTTAATTTATCTCCATATTCATTTTTACTTGTGCTAGTTAATACTTGATTATAAAAATCATCTTCAAATTCAAATACTTTTTCTTCTAAAAGTTTATCAATAATTTGTTTTACTATTGACGCATTTTCTTGTTTATTCAAATAGATTAGTAAATGAGTTTTATCTGTTTCTACAATCGTCTTTAATGCTATAAATGCACTAAAGAAAAGTTCATATCTTTTTTTAGTACTTTCAATACCTCTACATATTGTTTTTAAATTTATATTATTAATGATTTTTCTTAATTTAGATGGATCACAATTCACATTTAAAATATCATAATCTGTGATTTTCTTATTATCGATTGCCCATTTAATTGATTTCTCATCAATAACTTTACCAAATTGTTTTTCATTATCCATATCATAAGTTGTTTCTGAATCAATAATATTTAATTTTTTAGGTGTTGCTGTCATATACAATTCATATTTACTTCGAATATCATGAAATTTATCGAATGAATCTTTATTTTTTTCTTTTTTTGATGTTACTAAATGATGTGCCTCGTCACCAATTTTTAAATCAAACTTATAATTAATATTTAATATTTTTTTAGATGATTGATAAGTTGATATAACTATTTTATAAGGTTTATTTGAAGTTAATAAATTTTTTACATCTTCTATAGAATCACCTTCTGAATATTTAATAATAGGATTAATATTATAAACATTTTTAACACTATTTGCAAATTGATTTGCGAGGTATTTAGTAGGAACACATATTAATATTGTTTGGGCATTTATTTTTTTTGCAATAAAAAGAGACATATAACTTTTACCTAAACCACATGTCCAAAGTAATAAACCTTTTTTATCAATTATGAAATTATGTAGTTTATTATCTAATATATATTGTTGATAATCAAATGGTTTTATTTCAGAAATATATTCTTGATCAAATTTATTTATTAATTCTTGATATGATTTTTCATATTTTTTTTTATTATTTTCATTGATAAATTGAATCTCATCATCAGTATATTCTTTAACAATTTGAATACCAAATTTATGTAATTCATTTTTTACAAAATCATTAAATTGTTTATATGCATCAATATTAAGTAATTCATACCCACCATCATTTGAAAGACAAAAGTTTAGTAAATTAGATAAATAAGGAAAATCATAATTGTAAATATTTTTTATTCTTTCAAATGTTCTTTTATCTTTACAAATAGATATAATTTTATCAATTTCATTATATGGTAATTTATAATTAGGTGTTATTTTAACATCATAAAGTTTATCATATAAACATGGATATGAAAAATATGTTTGACTATCTAATACTCTTTCAAAACGATGATTTCGAAAAATACCATATTTAAATTCTGTTATACGTGATTCTGTTGACCACAAATATAAAGTCTGCATAATATTAATTTTATTGATATGATTTTTTTTTGAATAATTATTTAATTCAATTTTTGTTATTAAAAAAGTTGATTTTATAATATAATTAATATCAAAATTAAACCTATTAATATATAATACATGGATAACCAAATTTTTGAGAACATTCAAACAAATAACATTGATTCTAACCCATTAGTTTTAATTGATAGGTCAGGGTCAACAAGAACAAAATTTAATGATTCTACAATTTTAGAAACTGAAATTAGAATTGCGAGAGAGATGTTAATTTCGAGAGGTGTACAAAATTACTATTTAGTATTTTGGGATGATAAAGTTATATTTCCTAATGGAAAAAATCTAACATCAATTGAACAAACTGAATTCGATATTAAACCACATTATACAACATATTTAGCTAATTGCTTAAAAAATATTCCTGATGAATGGATTCAAAAAGAAAAAGATGTAAATGATTTAATTATTTTTACAGATGGTTATATTTCCGATGGTTATTATTTATTGGACAGTATGAAAAGATTTTTCAATTTAAATTTTAATATTTATATTGTATCAGTAAATAATGACTCAACTAATTATCTAAATAAGGGTAATAATATTGCAGGAACTGATATCATTAATATTATGAATAAAATGAAAATGATAAAATATATTCGTAATTTTATTAATATCAATCGACATCATAATACATTTGAAAAGCGTTTTAAATCGATATCAAATCCAATTGTTCCTGATGGATATAGTGTATTTGAAAATAAATATTTTAAACATGAAAACTTTTTAAAATTTGTATTATTCTTAAAAGATTATATTGTTGAAAAGAATGATAATGAAATTCTAAATATTGTTCATAATTTGACAATTACAATTTATCATCTAACAAAAGATTACAATGAATCAAATAAACGTAAGTTAATTAATTTCATATCAAATATATTCAGTGAATATAGTATTTATAAAGATATTAAAGAAGCATTAACAGAAAATGTAGATCAATTTACTCATGGAAAGTATGAAACATTTCATGAATATCGTAGAAACCGTGAATCTAATTTTATTAAATCACAAGAATCGTTATTAAAAGATGTTAATAAAACTATATCAGATGAAGTTAATAATAGATGTATGACTTTTACATTTGTTTCAAATAAAGGAGATACAATTATAACTACTAATAGTAAAAATTTAGTAGATATTGTTATTGGTAGTCAAATTTATCATAATAGTGGAATTCAAATTAATAATACAAAATATCCAGTATTACCTTTAATTCCTAGTGATAATGAACAATCTATTCGACAATGGATACGTACAATCTATGCTAAAAACTTTTCATGTAGTCCAGCTGATGATTTAATTATGTATCTGTTTTTTACTGATGTTCTATTAGTAAGTTTATCAGATGTATCACAAGATATAAAAGATTCATTGATGAAATATGTAAATATATTTTTGAATCGTGATAGATTTGGTACAGGTATTATTGAAAGAGATTTTCTAACAAGAAATAAACCAGCAACATCAAATGGTAATGATATTAGTTCTATTCTAACAAAATGTTGTGATTATTTTACAAATGGTGAATTTCACTTATCAGAATACTCATTATGGTATATGTTAGTTAAATTATTTAATGATAGTAAAATTTCAGAATTTCAAAAAAAATATTGTATTGATGATCTAGAAAAAGACAACTTTTCATATGGAAATATAATTAAAAATATTTCATTAGTAAAATCATTTGATCATATTTATTCTACAAAAACAGGTAAATTAATTTCTAATAAATATTATACATTACTTCCATACGACGTTGGTAAGGGATTATTATATAGTGATAATATGATATTATCAGAAACAGATTTTGAAGAAATTAAAAAAAATAATGGTCTAAATATTGAAGCTATTAATTTAACAATACCATTAGAAAATTTTAAACTTAATCAATATACAGAAAAAACTGATAATATTATTAATCTAAATACAAACTTTACAAATTTTGAAATTGTAGAAGAACCATATGATAATAAGATTATTAAAATGGATGAATTAAATTTTTCAGAAACCAATTATCAATATAATTTTGAAACATTATGTCGTAAACTAGTAAATAAAAAAGTTTATATTAAAACACAAAGTGAATTTAATGAACATGCATTTAGAAGATATCCATTTCTTAAAAATATAGATTTCACCGACACTTATTTATGTGGTGGATTTTGTAGATCTATTTTACTAAAACAAAAAATGAAGGACTTTGATTTCTTCTTTGTAGGAGATAATCACAAAGAGAATTTTGTTAGAGTTTTGAAAGAATTAATAGAGAGTTTGAAAAATTATGATCCAGAATTGAAATTTCTTCTCATGTATAAAAAATTATTCAATGTATTTGAAGTTATTGCAGTTAAAGATCCTAAAAGTTTTATTACTCCTGAATATAATTTAGATAATTTTGATAAATATGTATTTAATTCATTAGAAACATTTGATAGAAAAAATCTTATTGTTCCTGATGAAAATACTAAAAATTATTTTGAAGACTCTGATGAATCAGAAATTAAAATGATTCATAGGTTCCAGTTTATATTAAGTAAATTTGATGATGTATCAGATATTTTCTCAACATTTGATTTAAACTCATCAAAGGTTTCATGGAATGGAGAAACTCTATTTACAAATGAATCATATATGAGTTATAAATATATGGTTAATATGGTCGATTTATCAAAATACACATTCTTATATGAAAGTAGATTACGTAAATATCTAAATTATGGTTTTAATATTGGATTTTATAATGATAAGGATTCAGATGAGGATAAATTTAAATATACACAATATAATCAAATTCTAAAAGAGATTAAACAAAATTACAATATTGATTATAAATCAGGCTTTCATAAATATGTTGAAGATACATATGATCAAAATGAAGAATTAAGAAAGATTAAAAATACTAAAAGACATTTAGTAAATAAACGACCTCTATATATTCCAACAGATTATCCATCGTTAGTAAGTGTCGCAAGATATATTGTAATTAATAAAATTCCTTATAAATTTATGTTTGATATTCCTGATATTATGATTGAGAATGAAGATATTAAAATAACTTTATCTGATAATACTGAAAATGTAAGATTTATTAGATTTATTGAAAAAATTAAAACACAAGAAAGATTAGATGAAGTTAGTAAATCATTTGGTTATTTTACTAAATAATTTTTATTTAATTTATAATTAATTTATCATAAGATAGTTTAATTATAAATTAACTTCAATAAAAAAAAATTAATTACCTAATGCTCTAGAGGCCTCTGCAATTTCACGACTTGTACAATCTTCAAGAGGTTTCTCTAGCATTTGTTCCATAAAATATATTTCTTCTTTTGATTGTTCCAATCCTCCATATTGTTGAACTTTATCTAGAATCGTTCCAAATGGTTCTGATATGAAATAACTATATGATTGATAATTAGTATTATCGGAATCAATTGTTTTACCGATATCTTCAATGATTTGGTGTTCTCTCTTTGCTTGTGCTTCGTAACTATCCATAGTTATTTAGTTTAGTAATAATAAACTTTTGTATGTTACTAACAATAATAATTTCAATTTTTATATCGTTTTTTATTAGGATATAATATAAATTTACATAATATTGATGGATAAATTAAGAAATTTTATGGAAAAATACCAAGACTTTTTTAATTTTAACAATGATATAGAAGGTGATGTTATTGTTGAGTTGATTGATGATTGGCTTTTAGATGATGAAGTTATTCCAGATAAATTTGAATATGTTGTTCAATTATGTTTTACTGGTTCATGTACAAATTTTCCATGTATTTGGTGCAAAAAAGGTGATTTAGAAAATATTGATAAATATCCAATCTATTATTTAGATTTTGAATATGAAAAAAGTACTAATTATCACACTAATTTTAGGTCACATATCACTAAAATATGTAAATCAATACTTGAAAATGGCAAAAAGTCAGAATATTTTGATGATTACTTTGATGAAGAATATACTGATGATTATATAATACAAATTGTTAAAGAAATGCTAAATGATTTAAATGATTTTTCATTAGAATATATTGATATGGGTGATATGAATATTAGCGAATATTCAGAAGATGAAATATCGTTAGAATATATTGGTGATATGAATATTAAAGATGATTCATATGAGGAGAAATAGTATCATTTAAAATATAATTGGTTAAATAATAAATTGTTATCATTTAATCATAAACTTAAATAATTTTTATTTTTTAATATTTTTATATCGCTTAGCTAAACTTCTTCCATTATATAAGATTAATTTGATTTCATCTTTAATAGTTTTACTAACTTCTGTATTTTCTGAGTTATCAAGAAATCTATTAAATTTCCTCTTAGTTGAATCTTTTAGATCATCTTTTATTATATGAAACTTTTTAGTAAGATAATCTAATTTATTTTCCATTAATTGTTCTACTGCATCATCTTTATTTATAAAAGTCCATTTATGTTTATCATAAATAGATACCCAAGGTCTAGTGATACTTGGTATATATATATTATGGTATTCTGGTTTAGATTTATTAAAATGTACAAATTCAATTAATTTAGGTACTGATTTAAATCCACGTTCCATTAACCACCGTAACGCATCATTTGATATAAATGAAAGGTCTTCTTTACCAAAGTTTACCAAATTTACGTTATTTATTGTATTTACATTATTTTGAGTGTTATTTATAGTATTATTGTAAGTTATATTACTATTTTGATTTATATTATTAGAATTACTTAATGCCTCTATCTTAGCTTCTAATAAAGCTATCTTTTCTATCATATCATAATTATCATTTTCTTCTTCTTCTATTATAGGTTTACATCTATTAGTTTTGATATGTCGATTTAATGAAGATTTTCTTGTAAAATCATTCCCACATTTAGAACAAATATAAGGTTTTTTTGCCAAAGTTTTTTTTACCAAAGGTTTTTTTGCCAAACTTTGTTCTTTCGGTGCAGTTTCGGTGCAATTTTTAATTGCGTTTATATCTGTCACACAACTAGTTTTACGATTTATATGCATCCTATAATTATATTTCTTATTAAATACCTTATTACATTTTTCACATTTATAGGTAGGCATAAAGTTGTCTATACTAAAAGTAAAGAAATTTTAAAATGCCAAAAAATGCCAAATTTTGCCAAAAAGTGCCAAACTTTTTTTGCACCGAAAAAATTATATTTTTAATCTTTTTTTTGTAATATAGTCTACTATTTCACGACTTAAAATGCCAAACTTTCTGCACCGAATTTTGGTGCAATTTTTGGCATTTTTATGGCACTAATTATACGTTACCTTTACTTTTAAAATATTTGCACCAATTGCACCGAAAAAAATGCGTGTGCGTTAGCTGTGAAAATAATTTTGTTTTGAAAACTTTATTTATATTAACAATACTAATTTATACTAATTATTACATATATATAAATTTCATATTATACTATTGTTATTACCATGGTATACATTTATTAATTTAATTAACCTAATATATATACATCTTTTTTATAAGTCCTCAGAAACATCATATTTTTATTATTTATACCTCTTTAAATAGCATATTATCAACAGGATAAACTTAATAAGATAGATTTAATTTTATAAAATATAAGATTGTATTTTTGAAATAGTTAATTATGAAATTCATATAATCATTGCAATTATTATTTATATTCAAACTAATTAATCATCACTTAATAAAGCTCTTAAAATATCGTATTATTAATAGGAAACTATTGTAAAGTATATCTTTCAATTTTGATTAAAAAATTTATTAAAAATTAAAATGCTATTTTAGAGCTAATTAAAAAAGATGAATAAGATTATATCTTAGAAATATAATAGTAAAATCACATATGATATTGAAATAAATTAATGGTTACTATTGTATCGCAAGTTACTAATTTTTTAAAAAAATTATATTATAAAGATAAACCTCAACTAAATAGTTTTAAAATAGTAAAATCTCAAATAAATGATTCATTAATATGTTATGAAGAATATTCAAAATGGTATTTAAAAGATGATTACCAAATCATATGTTCTAATGATAAGAAAGAAACATTATATTTATCAAAATATGGATTACTAAAGCTATTATTAAAACAAAATAAATTGAAACTAATATTATTATTAGAAATTGGTAATATTGATGATGAAATTAAAAAATTGCTTATGGAACTTGCACAACAAGAAATTCATAATAGAAGTGAAAAAATATTTATAAAACGATTTCTAATTAATTTACATAATTTTGGTAAATGTATAGACTATGTAACTAATTTTAATGAATTTTATGAAAAGAGAATATTAAACACTATTTCAATAAGTAGTAAATATACTAAACTTGAAAACTTTTTCCCAATTAATTATGAATTTAGAGACTTTACACTATTATTATCACAAAATTATATTAAACATATAGATATCGATATTATATTTAAATATTGGAATTTTTTAATTAAGACGAATAAAAATAAAGTTGAAGAGAAACTAGAAAATCTTAATTTGTCATACTTACCATTAGAACAAAAAAAGAGAATTAAAATTACATATCCTAACTTAGATAATGATACACTTTATAAAATTAAGTTAATAATTTAATTTATAGAAAAAATTGATAAATTGATAATTTGTAAGCATATGTAATGTATATAAATATATATAGGTATTAAAGTATTAAATATGCAGTATAATCCTAAAAGTACAAATTCACCTGCCGAAGTTCCATCATTTATTGGATTTCACTATAATATCTTAAGAACACAAAACAAAAATAAATATTCTTTATATAAGGATGCATGGGAACTTAATGAAGGTAAAACAGATTATGAACGATGGCTACCTATTAATGCATCATCTAAATGTGTTCGTTGTAATGTATCACTTCTAATTTATCCTCGTGCGGGTCGGTATGGTATGCGGTGTATAAATTGTTATCAACGTGAAAAATATGTAATGAAAGGAAAAATTAAAGTAAATATGAAACGTGAATATGAAATACTAATGAATGAATTTAATAAACATATTAAATATGAATTATCTAAAGATCAAAGTTCTAATTCTGAATCACAAAAATTAGAAAATGCTATTATTAAAAGTAAAACTTATTTTGAAACTCGAAAAGATATGAGAAATGCTCTTGATATTAAGAGAATTTATGAATATAAACAACAACAACGAGTAATAGCAGAAAGAATTAGTATTGCAGAAAAAGAAATTATGAAAGCTAATAAACTTAAAATGGAAGCAGAGAAACAACGAAGTAAAAATACAAGAGGAAATAAGGGTAACTATTCAAGGGGTAAATTTAATAGAAATAATCGAAATAACCACAAAAATACTAATAAAACTAATGATAAATGGAGTGCATTAGGTAGGTCTCGATTTGGTTCAAAAAATTGATTTATTTATTTTAGAACGATAATAAATATTATTAACAATAAATGGGTAATAATAGTTCTAATCCTAAAGTACTCGATACTTATAATGAGTTATCATTAAATTCAAATAATAAAGTAAAATTTAAAAATAATATAATAAACCCTAAAAAATTAGATATAAAATTTATTATCACTCCAAAAGATAATTATATCTATGAATCAGATGATTTATTTTTTAAAATAATAAGAACGACTGAAAGTGGAAAACTTAAACTTATGATACCAAAAATAGATAAAAATTTAAAAAATGTTCCAACTTTAATAGAATATCAAACCAAAACAAATAAGCAATCGTATAATTTTTTAAATAAGTTTTCTGAAATTCTTTTAAATAAAACAAAACCAATTGTAAACATATCAAATAATAAATTTTATTCAATAGCACCATCTTTAAATTTAGGTTTAGTAAATTCAAAATATCTAAATCTATTTACTGTAATTGATTGTTACATAACAGATATGGATTTATTATTAAATAATAATGTTATGGATAGTTTATATGAAACATTTGATTATTATTATAATTTGATAAATGGAGAAATTGTAGAATATTCTTCTAAACATAAAAAAATTAAGTTTATTTTTAATTACAAATTATTTGGATTACAACTTACTATAAATCCTAATAAAATATTATATGAACGAGAACTAATTGGTGGTATTTTAAAAATAGAAATACCATATATGCATCATTGGAATAAAACGGTCAAATTGTATTATACGCCTAATATAATTTTTAATAAGAATTTAGAAAGTAAAGAAATAGAATTAAATTCATTAATAAATCCATCATCTAGAATATTATTTCATTTAGATAAAAACTTTGATTTACACTATTTTACTGAAAATATAGAAGATGATATCAATTATGTAGAAATTTTTGAACGTAAATTAATTGAAAATATTAATTTAATTTTCGAAAATGATTATAAAAATATAGTTGGATGATTTATAAATCTATCTCATAAAGAAATTTAGCATATGGTATTAGTTTACGTGTATAACTTGTACTTTGAATAAATGCTAAATAATCTTTTGGAACATTATCAGGTTTAATATATTTAGTTTCTTCATTAATATTAAGAATTTGTTTTGCTTTTGTACCAGTAAAGAAATTACCAGTTTTTTTATCCATTAAAATGATTTCTTTTTTCAACGATACATTTTCTCTTTTTGTAAGTTCATAAAATCCTCTTCCTTTTTGAAACTTAATACCTAATTTATTTATAAAATTTTTTATAGTGATAGTTTCGTTATTATCTAATAATTGAAAACGATTGCTTTTAACTAATTCAAGATCATATGATTCATTACTAATTGAATAAAGTTGTTTATCTTTTCTTTTTAATAATGTATTAAAATTAAGTTCTAAGTTACGATTAAATTGATTATCTCGAATTAATTCATTTTCAAATTTATTAATTTTAAATTTTGTTTTATACATCGCTGAATAAAATACCGCTATTATAATATATTTCAAATTTACATAATTTTCTACTAATAAATTATTATTTTTTAATTCTATTTTATTAAGTTTTTTAAAAAAATATTCTGCTCTTGATATATTATTATTGTTAACTTGTATACCATATACTTTTACATTTTTTTGAAAAAGATTATCTAATTCTTTTTTCCAATCTACTTTATTGATATTATCACAATAATTTATACTATGTGGTGCATCATTACCAATAATAATTAATAATTTATTACTTTTTAATCTCCAATTTAATTTATTACATTCATTTAGAGCAATTTCATATGCTTGTCCATCATTGGGTAGTTCATCTCCACTTGAATTAATATTTTCTAAAAATTTTAATATAGTATCATAATCGTTAGTTAATTCTAATTTTTTAATAAGATAATTAGATGAATCATAATCACCATGTAATATAATACTTATTTTATTTTTTTTTGATTTAGAAGTTAAACTTTTTATGAAATATTCTCTATCATTTTTTAATTGATGTATGAAAGGTTTCATACTTTTTGATGTATCGATAGAAATCACAATATCATTTAACATAACATATAGATAAACTCTATTTGTATCTCTATTAAAATATTCAAATAATCAATTTTTTAAATAATCACATAAAAAGATCTATTTTATTAGATGTATAATGATAACTAAAACTTTATCAAATCTCACAACCCCTATTAAGTATATACATCATTTAGCAGATATTCATATTAGAAAAACAACAGATAGACAGCGAGAATATAAAAATGTTTTAGAAAATTTGAAAAAAGCAATAGAACCTTATTCAAAGAATAGTTTAATAGTAATATGTGGAGATATTTTTCATGAAAAAAATAATTTTAATGATGTTTCAGTTGATTTGTTTAATAAATACTTTGATACTCTATCTGATATGTGTCCTGTATTAGTAATTTTAGGTAATCATGATGGTTATACATTAAAAGATAATCGACGTGATTGTTTAAAACCATTTATGGGGAGATCTTTAGGTAATAATCCAGTTTATTATTTAGAATCATCTGGTGTATATTATTATAATAATATAGCCTTTGGTGTATCATCAGAACTAGATAAATGTGAAGTTAGAGCAAATGATATAAAAGATAATTCAAAAATAAAAATAGCTTTATTCCATGGACAAGTTGCAGGTTCAAAATTAGATAATAATACTTTTATTCAAGATCAATATGATAAAAAAAGAGAATTTTTTAATGGTTATGATTATACTCTTTTAGGAGATATTCATCGATTTCAATATTTAGATAAAGATAAACGTATAGCATACTGTGGAAGTTTAATTCAACAATCTTTTGGCGAAGATCCATTTAATCATGGTTATATTAGATGGAATTTAAATAAAGGAAAAGGAAAATTTGTAAAAATTGCAAATACTAATGTAAGATATAAAATGCAAATTTTAGATAAAAAAGTAAAAGAGCTTGAACCAGATATGTATCAAAAAAATGTACAATTAAAAGTTCAATATAAAAATATAACAGAAGAAGAATGTCAAAAAGTTATTGATTTAAGTTTTAAAAATAGAAATTGTAAGTTTGAATTTATAAAAATGGATCGTATATTAGATTTAATTGATTTAGGTGATGGAACAAGATTAGATGAACTTGATGGTGGTTATTATAATTTAGAAAATCAAAATAAAATAATAAAAGAATTTGCACAGGATAAAAATAATAAAATAATTTCTGAAAGTAAAATTGATATCGACGAATCAATAATAAAAGAATTAGTAAAATTAAATACAGAATTTTACAGTGAGATTAATCAAAAATCTAAAAATAGTTTCATTAATTTTGAATTAGTTGAAATGACATTTTCAAATCTATTTGCTTATGGTGAAAATAATTATATTGATTTTAGAAAAACTCAGGGTGTTACTGGATTAATGGCTAATAATGGATTTGGTAAAAGTAGTATTATTGATATTATATTATATGTACTATACGAAGATACTACTAAAAAAAGTATAAATGGAAAATTAAAAATTAGTGATATGATAAATGAAAAGAAAAATAATTTTGAAGTTTCTCTAAAAATTAAAGTTAATAAAGATTATTATTTAATTAAGAAAAATGCAATAATTAATAAAAATTCTCAAAGAGCAGGTTCAGTAAATGTATCTTTATTGAAACTTGTAAATGGAGAATTTAAATTGATTAGTGCAAAGGATACAAATGAAACTCGTAATTTAATAGGTGAATTAGTTGGAGATAGTAAGAGTTTCATTTTAACAAATGCATTATTACAAGAAGCTAGATTATTTATTGATTTAAGTAAAAGTGATAAAATGCAATTTATTATGGGACTATTTGATATTAATGTATTTAGTGATCTAAGTAAAAAGGCTTTTGAAAAGATCAAAACAATTAATGAATTAATAAAATATGATAAAAATAATTTAGAATCGCTAGGTACTGTATCAGAACTTCAATCTAAAAAAAAAAATAATAAAAAATCTATTGAAAAATCAAAAGACGTAATTATTAATTTGAAAGATACTATTAATGAAATAAATCAAAATATCAATGGATTACATAAAAAAATGCATGTAATTGACAAAGATAAAATGACAAAAAATCAAGAGGTATCGTATAAAATATCAGAAAATAATAAAAATATATCTAAATTGAAAGCTAGAAAAGATAAATTAGAAAATCTTATTAAACCAATAAAAGATTATACAGAAGATGAAATAAACAATTTAGAGGAGGAGAATAATATTTTTGAATCTAAAAAAGAGAAAGATATTAAAAATACTCAAGATAAAATAGAGAAGTTGAATCGTGATTATACTAAAATTGAAAAAGTTAATATTGAATCATTAGAAAATAATAAAAAAACATTAGTTGATAATATTGATAAATTAAAAAATAAAATTAGTTTATTAGAAGGGAAAATAGAAAAGTATAAAAATTTAGATGAACCAATTTTAAATGAAAGTTCAAAAAAGAAATGTTTAAATTTAAAAGAATTAAAAGATAAATGTAAAGAAAAAGAATCTCAATTAGAAAAATTATTAGATAAAATTACAGATGCAACTAACGCTTCTAAAAAATATAAGAAAGTATCATATGATAAAAATTGTAAATATTGTATGGCTAATCCATTTACAAAAGAGGCGGTTGAAAAGATAAGTAAAATAAAAGAATTAAATGTAAAGAAATCAGAAATAGAAGATAGTATTGATTCAATTAAAAAATTATTAGATAAGGGAGCTAAATATGAAAATTATATAGATGAATATGAAAAAGAAAAAAAAATATATGAGGAGGGTATAATAAAAAGAGATAATTTAATAGCAAAATTGGAAAATCGCAAATCTGAATTTATTAATGTAACAGATAAATTAGAAATGATTCAAGATAAATTAATAAAAGGACGTGATCAAGAAAAAATAATAGCTCGTAATAAAGAAATAGAAGAAAAGATAAATGAAATGAAACTTGAAATAGAAAATATCAATAAAAGGAAATTAGATAATTATGAAAATATGATGCAAACAATGAAACAGAAAAATAAAAATAATAAATGGGAAAAAGAGATAAATACAATTGATAAAGAAATAAATAAACTTGAAAAAGAATGTTTATCATCTATGAGTATATTTGATGAGATTAGTAAAATAGAAAAGTTAATTGATAAAAATAATTTATTAGAGGATGAAGTTTCAGAATTAGAAAAAGAACGAGATAATTCAATAAAGAGAATGGAAAAATTAATAGAAGTTGAAAAAGATTATGTAAAAGAAATTAGTGATATAGATCATAAATTAGGTTTAGTAAAAGATATCGAAACTAAAATAAATAAAAATAAATTAATTTATGAAACTTTACAATTGTATTATTCAATAGTAGGAAATAATGGTATTAAATTTAAGTTAATGAATACAGTTATGGTACTATTAGAAAATGAAATAAATAAAATATTATCAACATTTGGTGGTGGTTTAGGATGTAAAATTGAAATTGAAGAAAAAGTTAAAAGTCAAGTTAATTTTTATATTACAAAGAATAATAAAGAGCGTGGTTCTCGTCAGTGTTGTGGTTCTGAACGAATGAAATTAGAATTAGCAACAAGAATAGGATTAGGAAGAATATCAAGTTGCATGAGAGGAGGAGTTTTATTTTTAGATGAAGTGTTAAGTTGTATGGATTCAACATCTAAAACAGAATTACAAGAAATTTTATTAAAGATGAAAGTTCATTATAAATCTATTTTATTGATTACTCATAATGAAGAAATTAAAGGAGAATGTGATAAATACCTTTTAATTGAACGAGAAAAAAATTATTCTCATATTAGAAATGGAGATCAAAGTCTTGATATGGATTTACCAACAAATTTAACAACAATAGATGTTAATTTTGAAGATTTAAAACCCAAAAAAAATAAAACAATAAATAATGAATTAAAAGATTACATATCTAAAAGTTCTGTAATAAAGAAAAGAAAAAAGAAGAAAGTAAAAACAAAAAATGTTAGTTAGATTAAATTTTGATTATCAATTTCTTCAGATTCTAGATATGTTTTTATTAGAAAATAACTAGGATAAAACCCATAATATTTTTTAAATATAATTTGACCAAGTAATTTGGATATTATATAAATTGAATAATTTATTATCATTAGAATTGTGAAAGTTTGAGATTCTTTTGGATATTTATTAAAATCTTTTAGAAGAATCATTGTAATTAATAACCCGATTACACTAAATATATAAGTTATTATCGAAATTATTGTATATCCTAATTTAAAATTATAGTAATTAATTTTTTGTATTTTTACAAATTTATAATACACCTTTTGAATTCCATTTATCAAAAATATAGATAAGCCAATAAAAAATGGTAATAATAACTTATCTATTTCATTTTCTTTTTTTGCAATTAATCCAAAACCAATCATAATACCTATGAACATATACATAGGGATTCCATCTAAAATATTCATTCCAAGATCAAAACCTAAATGATACAAATTATTATTTATTGGTGATATTATTTGATTTAATTTAGTGACTTTTTTTTCAGTAAACATATAATTTGATACTAGATTGTTATGTAAAACTTAATTTATCAATTTTTTATTAATAATTTTTATAAAAAAAAATTGATATTTAATTATGTTACACTATCCAATATAGCTTTTTATATATAGTTCACTATAGTTTTAATACCCTTTGTATTATTTTGAATCAAAAAATAATCATGTCTCGTTTTATTGTATTTGGCTTCTTTCTGAACATTGTAGTTGGATTTTTCTGGCTATATAATGCAATTCCACAATTGTGCAAGAATGCATTTTTTGAGAATGTAGATACAAGATCACCTTACGATCTAATTGGGATGTGGGGAAGTGTCATTTTTGTTTGTAACCCCATTATTTTTACAACAACATTCATGACTTTTGTATTGTTCAATGTCTTTTTGTATTTTTTGACTAAGGAATACAACACGAACAAGCTTTTAACATCATTTCTGTTTCTTCCTGCATTGATTCAGATTTTTACTAATCGATCAATCTTTACATTTGATATTGATTATATTGGATTGGAGTAATTAGATAAATTAATTTATAATAATAAAATAATTTATTTATAAATGAACTTTTAGAAGTTCAATCATAAGAAGATAAAACTCTTTAGAATCAATTTCCGGAGCAGTTTGTAGATCTAGACTACTAATTTTAACTTTCAATAATTTCTCAATTTTAGAATCAATAATAGGAATTTTTGGTATTGGTTCATAATTAGAAGATCTTTTTAGTTTTAATAGTATATCAATTTCTTGTTTCATATCTTCTTGAATAAAACCATTTTGAATATTATAATCAAAACAATCATTAAAATCATGCAATGTAATAATTTCTGGATTATCATTATTAAGCACAAAATTAATTTTTAGAATTGTATGAATTAAATGAATGTATTTTTTAGGTGATACTATATCTTTTTTCATAACATCTTTTTTATAATGCGATTTCATCATATTAATAAGTTGATAAGTCATTGATTTTTGGTCATAAACTTTAAGAAGCATATCATAAAACTTAGATTTAAGAAGAGAATTTTTAATATAAACTTTGGGACTATACATAATATTAATAATTTCAGAGTTAAAATTAAGAAGAAAATCAATAGCACGATCCAAAGTATAACCTTTAAATTCAAATAAATCATCATCCTTTTGAATTGTGATAAAATTAGGAATTTTTAGAAGCTTTCTATTAGAATCAAAATTTAGTTCATATTCAGTGTGAATGTAAATGAATTTAATATCATAGTCAGAAAACTTCGAATCCAAACTTTTTGAACGTGAACCAGTATCACACGCATAGATAATTTTAATATTATGCTCTTGTTCTAGTTCTTTTAGATATGTGTTAATAAGTTCATCCATATTAACTATATTTAATTAAATTAATGTATATGTTCTTCTGATAAATAAATATTCAATTTTTAATGATTTTTACTTATGAAGAATTTAATTAAAAGAATATATTTTTAAGAGTTGAATAAATAATTTAATATTTCATCAATCAAATATTTTTCATTTTTAATACACAATTTTTTATATTCTTCGTTATTCATCATAATTGGTTTAGTTTTGGTTTTATAGTAAATAATTTTATCATATTCATCTTCAGTACATAATTTATTTAAAAAAAGATCATAATAATCATTGCATATATGTTTATAATTTCCAATATGTTTATTAGATCGTTGTTTATTATAATTTAATGAAATTGGAAATAAATTACCAATTCTATCTAAATCAAGTTCACCATTAAATTTTGTAGAAAATGGTATAATATGTTCAATTGAAAATTCATTATTTATCATATCATAAGGTACTTTCGATTTAAAAAACATAGAATAAAATGTTTTATGAATAATATTAAGATTTCTTCTTTTACCACGCTTATTACTTTCTTTATCTTTATTAATAATATTTTTTTCAATAACTTTATTTAAAAGTTTTCTATAAATATTTTTATCTATCATTTTGTATAAGTAGTTTGGTTCTGAATCATAAATTTTTTTACAAATTAAATCAACATGTGAACCACCTGACATATATTTAAAACTATCTTTATCTTTTAAAATTAAAATATCATCATCATCTTCTTCATCTTCATCATCTAAACTTGATTTTCTAGTTAAGTGGATTACATAAATGTGATATAAAATTGCAATATGTAATTTTTTTACAATATCTTTTTCTTCTATTTTCAATTTAATTAATGAAAGTATTGAAATACATAAAAAATATAAGTTATTATTAGTTATTAAACTAAATACTTTAAATTCACTACCAAATAATTTATTATTTAATTTTTTTGTAAATATCTTTTCAAATATTTTTTTTAAAATATTATTCATTTTTATCATAAGGTTAGTAAAATTTATAAAATTAAAGTTATCAAAACTATTTTGATTAATTTTTGATATATTTTTTATTATTTTAAAAATTTTAAATATTAAACCAAGTGAAGAAGCATTATATACTGGAATTATTTCATCTCTGGAAAGATAATTTTGAAGACCAATCATAAAATCAAAAATATTTATTTCTTTAGTAAAATCATTTGGTGAAGTTATAAGAACCTCTCCAACATCTCTTTCATTATAATATTTTTTAATTTCTTTTTTAATATGAAAATTATGAACATTAGTTGTTGTATCAAATTCAATATTTTGAGTATATAGTAATGATGCTAAGAGTTCATTTTCAGAAAGAGAACTTGAATGAGTATTAATAGAAGTAAATATATTATTATAATCATCAGAATTACCATTACTAAAAATATTAATATTGAGATAAACTGATTCTGTAAATGTTGATTCATCTGGAAATAATAATTTTTTTTGAACAACTATTAATGTATCTTCTAACTCATTATATTCATCTCTACTTAACTTTTCAATATATTTTGAAATTGAATGTAAATCATTTAATCTTCTAAATTTTGATAATGTATTATATGATAAATTATTTATAATTTCCATACTTAAAAATTTTCTTAAATTTCTTATCTCATCATTAAATTTTTCATTTAATATATATAAAGGTTGTTCAATAAAATTTATAATCGCATTTATTCTATTATTACCATCAATATTAACATAAATCTGTTTATTACTATGAATAATAGTTCCAAATGAAATTACATCAACACTATTTCTAGTTTCATATAAAAATTTTATATATTCACTATAAGATGGACAAGCCTTTTTTGCTTTATTAAACTTAGGACTTATAACCCATCTTTTTTTTCTTTGAAATTTAGGTTTTTTAATAGAATCTAAATTTTGTATTAGGTCTGCTACTCTCCATTGTTTATTTTCAATTTTCATTTATTATATATGCTATTATTTCTAAATTGACTTTAATAAAATCAATTTTTTAATTAAAAAATTGATTTTAATGTTGTTTGCTATTAAGAAGTATAATATATTAATAATGCATAATAATAATCAAAACAAAATGACATCTCTTAATAACTTTATTTTTTGTCTCAATATTGTCGCAACATTTTATATTGTTTTTTCTTTAGACATACCAATAATTTATTATAAAAGTATTAATATTTTAAATCAACTTGGACAATTAGAATCTTTCATTAATTTAAGTCAAATATTTTTTAAACTTATAGAGAACTTGTATATTTTTATCTCAGAAGCAAGTCCAATTTTTTACCCATTTCTATTAATGTATTTAATATTATTTCAATACGCTTATAAAAATACAAATTTAACAAATGTTCTTTTTGCATTAACAGTTAACTTTTTTTATCATAAATTTTTTTAAGGTAAAGAATTAAGTAAATCAGCTGTATAATTATAGAAAAAGTCACGATTCATAATTTCTTTCATTTTCTTTTGTGCATTACTTACAATTTCTTTACATTTATCTTGGTTATTATCACACCATTTGATCTTTTCATCAAGATCACTTAGATCATGTTTAATTGGGACATAATGAACAAATGGTTCAATATAATAATCTGAAAACATTTTAAATTTAAATGAACTTTCAACAAGTAATACTAATGAATTTGAAGATAGTTCAAAATTTAATCTAAATCCTCTTACATGTCCATCTATACATATTAAATAACGATGTTTAAATTGTTCTTCTCTTGACATAAAAGAACTTAGACCAAATGGTAATTTTTTTTTATTAAGCATAGTCATTTTACCATAATAAGCTTTGGGTCTTCTATTCCATTTTGTTATTCCAGCATCGATTTTGGGGTTATTTTTAGCAATAGAAGCTAATTTTAGTCTTTGATTTGTATTAACTGTAACTCCACAACCAGTAGCTTTCCCCCTAAATACTGCTTTATTTATTTTATCTTCCCATTTATATTTATCAATAGTATCAACATTATATATATTTTTACAATCACTTGGAAAATGCTTTTTAAATACAAATAATATATCTTCTTGATTTGGTATTACAATATCTAAATACCCTTCTCTTCCTGTAATTCCTAAAAATGGTATTAATGAATTATAATCAACTAATTGTGGAAGTTTACCTTTTGGATATACCATATCAAATGGATGTTTTAAATCTTTTCTTAAAATAGGATAATCTCTTTTATGAAAAAAGAATTCACAATCCTTTACTTTACGATTTTCACAAGTTTTTTTTAATAAATAGAAAAAGTTGGGAAATACAGAACTATAAAAACCATAATTATCTGCTACTGGTTCTACTAAACAATTATTAGTTATTGTACTTCTTTTAAAACCTAAATTTTTATACCAATCATTTTTAGGATTATTATTAACAATTCTATAAAGTGCCTTTATTTTATTATCCGTAATTTTAATATATATACCTTTATGTGGAATATTCCAAACATAATCTAAAGTTTGTTTAAAATTATTATCTCCTTGTGATTTAAAAATAGGATTATTTAAAAGTTCACTTATTCCTTTTGGTAAATAATTATTTAATTTAATATTTGTTTTATTTATAGGATATTTTTTTCGTAGTGATATAATATATCTATTTATTAAATCATTAGAAGTTAATATTGGATCAAACAAATTTTTAAAAGTTTTTAAATATTTCTGACATTTTTCCTCACTTCGTAAACTGTAATTTTTTAAATGATAACATGATTGATGTAAATGAATTTTATAACTTGAATCTTTTTTATCTAATATATCATAATCAACATTTGATAATCCATCATTTAAATAAGTCGATTCTTGTATTTTTAATAATTTAAGCATTCTTTTAGAAAGATTATTACTGTTATTTTTGATAATAAAAGTTCCTGAAGTTGGATATTGAATTCTTTTTTGTTTGATAATTTCTAATCTTTTTAATAATACTAAATTTATATTATCAAAACCCCAACCACAATTTGAATATCCATTAATTTTTTTAAAAGTTTCAATTGATATACCAAATACACCTTCTAAAGTTTCCGTATTATCTTTATTATATGAATAATGAACAATTGAATCAATTTCTTTTAAATAATTTTGACACATCTTTTCATCTGGTTTATAATAAACATCTTGAATTATTAAATAATTAGGATTCAAATCTTCACTTATCTTAAAACCTACATTTATTAAACTTCCTTTATTGAATTTTCTTAAATCATCACCTTGAGATATTCCAATTATTTTATAATCATTAAAATTAAGCTTATTAAATATATTATTGATATGAATTACCAAATTAGAATATATCTCTTTATCCTGATATTTATATGGTATTATTATTAGAAATCTCATTTATAATATAGTTAGAAAATTAATAATTAATTGTAAAAAATTGAATTAAAATTCAAATAGGCTAAGTTCATGAAATATTATTATATAAAATGTCAGCTTCATCAGAATCTTTTTTTGATACAACTAAAATTATTAGTGAATATCTAATTGAAGAAAATATATATTATGTAGAAGTTCCAAATGGTAGAACAACTAAAAAATATAAAATACCATATGAAGATTATACAAAAATATTAGAAAAATTAAATACATCATTAAATATTCCATCTGATAAGTTTTCTAATATTTTTTACACAATTACACCATCTCAAAGATGTGCATGGTTTGAAATTGAAGCTCATAAATTTTTGAGTAATTAATTTATTAAAAAATTGAAAAATGATTTCACTATTAAATACATTGAATTAGAATTATATCTCCCTTCTACATTCTATTTTGCTGTGTTACAATATCGTAATACAAATCAAAAGCATCATGGACACCATCTTTTTTGTGGTTTTTCTAGTGTTGGTTTACATACTAAATGGTTTTGATACAGTTTCTGAGGAAGAATCGGCGACCACTACTGAGAAAGAATCTGTTACAGGGTCAGAGACTGACCATGTGAAACCATGTGAGAAAGAGCCTGTTACAGCTTCCCAAAATAGCATTCCAATTGATAGAATACCAGAGTTGAAGATTTTACAAGCTGAGTTCAAAACAAAGTTTGTTAATCACACTGGATTGACTCTAGAGGAATTTGAAACTGCGATCTCATCGTATCATGATCTTTCATTGCTGTTAGGTTACCGTCAACCAAATCCAACATCAAAACGTGATCAACGGCTCAGGTGGTTCAAGTTTATCAAATTAGATCCTATGTAGAGAACCAACGCAAAACCCACAAGAATATATTAATATTTTTATAGGTTTTATCATCTAAAAAAGTTGATGTTTATACTCATTGGAACCTTAAGTTAAATCAATTATTAAAATATAACCATGCAGATCTTCGTAAAAACCCTAACTGGAAAGACTATTACCCTTGATGTTGAACCAACTGATACTATTGAAGCTTTGAAACAAAAAGTTACTGAGAAGGAAGGTATTCCTGCAGATCAACAACGACTTATCTTCGCAGGTAAACAACTTGAAGATGGACGCACACTAAGTGATTATAATGTACAAAAAGAAGCAACACTTCATCTTGTTTTGAGGCTCAGAGGAGGAAAATAAAAGTTGAATGCAAAACTACATGAAACTATATAAAGATTTATTTATTAAAGTAATTATAAAAATGGAAAGTAAAATGAAACAATGTCGTAAATGTCTCAAAGAATTATCAATTGATAGATTTAGTAAACATTCAGGAACAAAAGACAAATTAGACAATCGCTGTAAAGATTGTGTAAAATTAGCAAAGAAAAAAACAGTTGAATCTGAAACTAAATCAAAATTATCAGTAGATACAACTGTTACTGATGAAACTAGTAAAGATTGGCAAGGAGGAAAATATTCAGGAACTATTTTTAAAAGAAAAAATTCAAATGTTTGGACTGTTAAAGTTGGTGGTAAAACAAAATCATTTAATCCTGTTGATTTTAATGATTCAGATAAACTAGCTAAAGAAAAAGCTGAAAAATGGATGAAAATTAAAAGTGATAAATTTGGATTAACTAAAAATAAATATAAAATTATCTTTGATAAATCTAATAAACCAGAATATCTAATTGTACAACTTAAAAAACAAACCACAAATGATTCAAATACATATTGTTTTTTAACTGATTATAAATTTTTAGAAAAAATTAAAAATAATATGATATATGCATCTAAATCGTCAAAATCAGATGAAAATTATGTTAGAATGTATGGTGAGGAAACAAATAAAAAAGTTGTTACATATCATAATTTTATAACAGGAAATCAAATGACAGATCATTATAATAGATTTCCATTTGATAATAGATTAGTAAATCTAAGAGATACTAATTATTCAGAAAATAACAAAAATAAAACTTGCATTAAAAAAATATGCATTGCTAAATTAATTACAAATAATAAATTTGAAGCACAAATTACTTATATAAAAACTTATAAATTTGAAGAAGAAACACTTACAAAAGTATTTGATCAGAAGCCTCATGCTACATTATGGATAAAAGAAATGTCTAAAAATTTAGATAGCAATAATTATAATGATATACAAGAAAGATTATCTAAATCATTCATTGATATAATGGTAAAAAATGCAAATGAATTTATTTTCATGACATCAAAAAAAGAATTTATGAATAATATTTCGAAAGATGAAGATAATTCATATAAAAAAGATCTAGATGAAGCAAAAAAAGAAATAAAGGAATTAAAACAACAATTAAAAGAAAAAACAATTGACAACCAAAAATACCCTTCTAAATGGCATTTAGGAAAATCTAATGGAAGTTTAAAAAAAAATGTAAATTCTTATTTAGCAAGATATACTGATAAAGTATCTAAAACTTTTAAATTCTCAGATTTTAAATCAACTGAAGATACTAAAAAAGAAGCTGAGAAATGGTTATATGATACATCTTTAAAAGATAATAAAGTTGTAAATTTAATTAGATATATTGATGAAGATACTATTGAAGTACAACTAACTAAAGATAAAATTATGAAAACAGACGCAAAATTTATACCAATTATACAAGATTATAAATTATCAGTAAAAGAAAAAAAATATAATGGAACTTCTAAATTTTATGCTGCTTGGAGAAAAACTAATAAAGAAACTAATAAAAAAGAATCGGGAAGTTTTGTTAAACTTATTTCAGATATTAGAGTTTGTAAATTTATTAATAATGATACATTAGATTGTAGATTAGCTAATATTACCGATTAAAATTTTATTTATAATTTTATAAAAAATTGAATAAAATATTATTTTATCAGTGAAAAAACTAATTATTACCTCAAATATGTTTTCATTCATATTCACTCGCATAATAGATAACAATTCAGATAGTATATTAGAATTAGCTTATAAAATGATTGATGAATTTAACATTTTATATTCAGAAATTGAAAGAATAAATTATAATTATACAAGTAGTAAAAAAATAAAAAAATATAAAAATACTCTGATTAAACAAATGGAAGAAATAGAAAATGAATGTGATTTTTTTGGAATTCGTATTGTGAATAATAAATATTAATTACTTAGACCATTTATTTATATGTTCATCAATTTCATTTTGTGTATAGAATAGTTTCATAATTTTACTATCCCTTATTAACGATTCTTCTTTTTCTGAAACTTTATATATTTCTTTATGTTTTGCATATTTTTCTTTATAATGTTTATTTTTACCTTCATTATAATTATTTTTAATAACTATATTGAATTTAGGCAATGTATTTTCTTTTATAAAATCCCAATCTTCAAATCTAAAGAATAAAAAAGTATTATTATTTTTTTTAAAAGTTGTAAATTTATTATCAATATCAAATTTAAAATTAGATATATCTATATCTGTAGTTTCAAAGAATTTTTCCATCCATTTATCAGTATATTGAACAGAATATGATAAACTATTATAAAGATTATTTAAATATGTTATATCTTTTTCTTTATAATAAGGACAATGACGATTTATACACTCCCAAAAATTTGATAGATTTTTATCAATTGGTAATCTAACTATATTTATAACCAATACATTTGAATATTTATTTAATATATCCTTAGCTACATCATGTGAATGAGTTTGTATAATATAATGATAATAATATAATCTTGGTATTGGATAATATTGTCCTATTCCATTGTGTGTAATTGTTGATGAACCTACTTTACCATATTGATAAACTAATACTTTATTAAATGGTTCCCGCATTTTATAATATTAATAAATAAAATTATCCACGTCTACCCTTACTAATATGTGCAGATTTCAAACTATTTATATTTTCTTTTACAAATCCATCTTTCACTGAATATATAATTGATTTAATTTTATAACCTCGCTTTCTCGCTTCAATTGGTATATCTCGGATACAATCAGCACATGGTTTACTAATACCAAATTTATCATTTTTATTAATTCTAACAACGATCATTACCAATTCTTTTATTTTTTTTGAATTATATTTTAAATTACGTATAGCTTTAATTTCCGCATGACATGAACAACGATGTGAATTGTGTGAATTTTTAGGATATATGTGGTTGTAACCACGAGCTATCGCATTATTGAAATCATAAAACTTCTCTTTTTTGGGGTAAAAGACATGAATAATGAGTATAAGCTTGGTATTTAAAGTTAACAAATTGTTTTTCACCAATGATATTATGTTTATCACTAGACAAAGGAGTACTCAACATGATTGACGTTAACAAAGATTCTGAAGCCATATTTGATTATTATATTTATATTTTAATTATTTCTAAATGATAAAAATATTAAATATCAATTTTTTTTATAAAAAGTTGATTTAAATAAGTGATTATATTAAGCGATAAATATATAATATATGCCTCAAGATTTTAACGAGTTAAATGTAAATACTTTAGGACCTAGTAGAATAGTCGATACTATAATTCAAGGAACTTTTGCAGCGACATTATCAAAAATATTATCAGGTGAAGTTGATTGGTTTAATTTTAATAATATATTACTTTTGCTTATAGTATTGGTAATTCCTGAATTAAAGACGATATTAATAGAAATAATAAAATATTTTAAGGAATTAATTCAAAAGAAATTAGTAGTATTATGGGAATTTCTAAATAATAAAATTTCCAGTTTTTTCAATAAAAATGATAATTCGATTAATCAAGAGAAAAATTATAATTATGAAGAGATTGAAATAAAATTAAATAATTATAATGTTATTGATAGTATTATTGAATATGTAGAAAATCAAAAAGAAACTAATTATAATCCAGCAATATTAAAGATATATCCAAATGGTATATCATCATTTGATCGGGAATATGCTATTAATAATTTATACTTTTTTATTGATGATTTAGAAGTTAAACTTAAAAATAATTTAGTAATTACACGTGATGAACAAAATTGTATTATTAATGTATGTGAAAAAACTAATTCCGAAACTAATAAAATTCTAAAACATAGTATTAAAATTAATTGTAATGATTTTTATCTTGTTTATTTACCTAAATTAATTGAAAATGTTTCAGATTTTAAAGAAAGTATATATGAGACATTTGAAAATAATCATAGAATGATAGCTAATAAACCTGCTAATTTAAATCAAATAGCTTCAGAAATTTTCTTGAATTATAAATATTATAATGGCTTAGATTTAGAATATAATTTAATAGTCGAAAAAAATTCAAAATTTAATAATGATAGTTTATTTAATTCTAAAAAAAGTAAACACGATGATAAAAAAAGTCAAATTATGAGTTGTTTGAAATTTTATCTTTTATTAAATCTTGAAGCTGGATCAACTACAGGTATTTCTTTTAGTGAACATCATATTGTATTTGATGAATTATCTTTAAAGATTCATATAGATAATGGTAGAATTCATAAAACTTTTTGGGATATGTCTACTTGTATCTTTTCATATAAAGATTTTGAAAATATTGATAAATATAGACCATTTGTAAGACAAGCTTATAATAAATTTTATCGTAATAAATCAAAATATGAAAAAGTAAAAAATTTACAATTTACAATTTTAGATTCTAATAAAAATTATCCTAATTTAACTGAAGCCTTTTTTCAAAAATATCAAAAGAAAATTATTGATTCTTATACTTTTAAACATCAAGCATTAAATAAAAAAAGTAAAGTTTGGAATGTTAGAATGATAACTGAAACTGAAAAAGAAACTATTGAAAATCCTGATTATGATTCAGATTCAGATGATATTGATATAAATGATATAGATAAAAATGATATTAATAAAATCAATGAAGATAATTTTAAAGATTTTAAAAATAAACTTAATAAAAAAAATAATAAAAAGAAAAAAGAAAAATTTATTAATATTAATAAACCTATTAGAAAAATCAGTTGTAAACAGGTCTCATCTCAATATAAACCTTTCTCAACTCTTTATCTACGTGAAGAAGATAAATTTAAACTTAAAAATATGTTAGATAATTTTAATAAAGCAGAAGAAATTTATGATAAATTAGGTATTAGACGTAAATTAGGTATTATGTTACATGGTGAACCTGGAACTGGTAAAAGTACTTCTATTGTTGCTATCGCTTCGTATTTAAAAAGAGATATTTATTATGTTAATTTAAAAGGAGTTAAAAAAAATCATGAACTTCAAGATATTTTTAATTATGTTCAACAAAATGGACTTAATAAAGGTATTATTGTTATTGAAGAAATTGAAAAACAAACTCCGATTGTATATAATAATTCTGTATCTGATGATATTAAAGGTATCTCAGAAAGTTTCGAAGATCAAGATAACGAATTAGATTTATCATATTTATTGAATTTACTGGATGGTACGATTTCTCAAGATAATTGTGTATTTATTATTTCAACTAATCATCTTGACTTATTAGAACCTGCATTATTTAGAAGTGGTCGTATTGATGTTAATATGGAATTTAAATTATGTGATAAATACCAAATTAGAACTATTTATAAAAATATTCTTAATAGAGATTTATCTCATGAAATTATTAATAAAATACCAGAAGATAAGTTCTCACCTGCTGATATTATTTTTGAAATTTTACCTTATTTATATGAAACTGATATTTCTGATGAAATGATTTTGAAAAAATTTATTTTATAATTAAAAAATTGATTAAAAAAATACATATTGATTTATTAACAAGATATATAAAAATGGTTAAAATCGGTATTATTGGTGAAGTATCTGTCGGTAAGTCTACTTTATTGAATGCTCTTGTTAGTAAATATTTATCTTCTACATCTTTAAAAAGAACGACATATGTGCCATTTCTTTTTAAAAATTCCAAAACTCCAGATAATAATCAAACTATTGAAACTCTAATTAAAGAAGCTAATTCAAATAAGGAAGATTTAAAAGAACCAATTGAATTTAAAACTAAAATTAGTTTTTCACAAGATAAAGATTTATCATTAATTGATTTTGCAGGAGTAAATGATGGTGCTGAAGTTGACTCTAAAATGGAAAATGTATTTTTTAATCATCTTTCTAATCTTGATTATGTAATCTATGTTACTGATTCTAACTCAACTATGACATTGAAAAGTGAAAGAGATTTTTTTACTAAATTATCTAATAAAATTAATGAACATGTTAATAATGGTTCTATTATCACACTTATTGTAGCATTTAATAAATATGATGATATTATTGAAGATGAGGTAGAATCGGAAGTTGACGAAATTATTAGTGATTCAATGGAATTTATGGATAAACTTATCAATTATGATTCATTTAAAATTTCTGCTCAAAAAATGATGGTTAAAAATATTATTTCTGTTAATAAAAAAGCTATTAAATTCATTCCACAAACTATTGTTCATAAAATTCTTTGTGAATATCATGGAAAGAAAAGAGCTAGTGCTATTATTAAACAAAAAACACTTAAATCTAGTGATATTGATGAAATTGAATTTTCAGATGGAGAGACTAACTTTATGAAATATCTTAATTATATTGCTAATTCAGATAATCAAAATAAACTTATTACAAAATTTATTCATGATGATTTTAAACAAAGATCTAACATAAATTTTAATGTTATTTCTACAATGTTATCAAAATATAAAAAGTATCTTGATATTAGTTCAGTTTCTAAAATTTTTGATAATGAATATAGATCTTATATTAACAAAAGTACTTTATATTTTAGTAGTTTTAATGATTGTGATACATATTATACGAAAAATGAATATACTAAACTTGATGAAGAAGAAATTAACGAAAAAATTTTTACGAAGATTAATTTAGAACATGATTATGATTGTAAAAGTTTTTACAATAGATTCATTTTAAAAGAATTTTTTAACTTTTTAAAATGGAAATCACAAGATGGACAAATATTAGAAGATTATATATATAATATTAGTTATAAAACACTTATTAAAGATATGGAGGTTATTAAAAAAACTCATAATGATATTGAGAGTATTTCTAAACAAATTGATTTTAATATTATGGATTATGCAGTAAATACTTATAATATTGACTATTTATTATCTCAAAATGAACATTTAAATACTTCGTTATGTAACTATTTAAATATGGTATCTACTTATAATATTAAACAAAAACTAAAATTAGTATATACTAATCAAAATATGATATCAAATAGAAATATTATTTTACAATACAAACCACTTTCAACTAATTATGAATTTATTAAAGAAAGATTTAAATATTATCCTGCGAAGATGGTTCAATATCTAAATTTTATGAAAGAATATTCAGAAGAAGAAATTAAAACAAAACAAATGGTTCATGAAAAGGTAGGAAAAATTAATAAAAAATTTCGAAGTTCTAAATATAAACATGAAATTGAAATTGTTGATGTATAACTTTTATTTATAAAAATTGATTTTTTAATATTATTTAATAAATAATTAAGTAATTTTATAAACGATGGAACAAATAGCAAAATATCAATCTATCTTAGAAGATACTTATTATGATTCACTTAATATTGATAATTATAAATTAGCCTTAAAAGAACTTGATGATGAGAAATATGAAATAATTATTGGTCGGAATATAGACATTTATAAAATTATGATTGATGAAACGACACCACTAAATGGAATTCTCAAAGAGTATCCATCGATATTATATAAATTTTTAAAAAAGAAAATAAATGAAAAATGTAATTTAGCATTTTTTATTGAGTTAGTTCATGTAGATGATTTAAAAGAGAAAATGAATATTATTATTTCAGTTAAAACAGAATATTTTTTTGAAAAAGTAAACCTAATATTATATAAACTTTCAGATGATTATTTTCAAAAACAAATTGATGATATGAAATTAAAAACATTTATATTAGAAAAATATGATGATATTACTGATGATATTACTGATGAAGATGTTGATAATTATAATGAAATATTTAGAGGTAATAAAGATTATGAACTATTTACAAATGAACAACAAAAAAAATATGATTATATTGAAAAAAATATGAAAAGTTCATTTATTTATAACTCAAATACAAGAAAATATGATCATCAACTTGTAAAAAAAGAAAATTTAGAAATAAGATTTAATAGTAATCAAATCTATATTTTGGGTGATATTAAACTAGACAAGATTAAAAGTATTAAAGAACTTAATAAATATAAAAAAAAAATATATGTTTGTAAAACTAAAGATAAACAACTTTATTATAAAAAATTAGAATTACCTATTAATTATGATAAATTAATCGTAAAAAATTATAATGAAATTGTTTCTCTTAGTTACAAACAAGATTATGAAAATAATAACTATTATTCGCTAGAAATAAATTTTTATTCAATTATAATTGATAATAATTCGTTAATTATAGTTTCAAGTGAATCATTACCAATGGAACTTGATAAGTTGATATTTATTTAATTTATAAAAATCATATAAACAAACATATTTAATATTACTTAATAATGAGAGATGCATTAGGTGATCGTATGAAACAGTATGAGAGGGATGTTGAAAAAAATATTGACGGTGATACACCATTCTTAGTAAGATTAGACGGTAAGAACTTTTCAAAATTTACCAAAAGATTTAAAAAACCATTTGATTCAAATTTTAATATTGCGATGGAAAAAACAACACATGATTTAATTCTTAAGTTTCCTATAACTACTGGATACACATGTTCGGATGAAATAACACTTATATTTGCAGAAAATAATAACGAGGAAAAACATATTTACAGTGGTAGAATTCAAAAGTTAACATCAATTTTAGCTAGTTATTGTTCTATTCGTTTTAATTTTCATATTAATGAAATTATGAATAGATTAAAAGATGAATATGATGAAAAATTCATTAATTTAATTAATAATTATGAACAAATATTTGATGCTAGAGTTTTAGTTTTTGATAAAGATAAGCGTTATGAATTTATGAATCATATGATATGGAGAGCAAAAAAAGATTGTTACCGAAATACAACATCATCATTTGGAAGATTTATTTTAGGGTCAGAACATAAAAACAAAAATGGAAAAGAGATGATTGAATTAATGAAAATTAAAGGATTTGATTATAATACAGTACCAATTTATTTAAAATATGGTGTATTTTGTAAGAAAGAATTATATAATTTAGAAGTGACTTTAGATGGTACAAAAACAAAAGTTACTAGAAGTAGAGTCATAAGTAAAGTATGTGATGATATTCATTATTCAGATGAAATGGTTCAAATATTATTTAATAAATATTGGAATAATGAAGAGAATTTTTATACTTTTGAATATGATTTCGATATAAATTAATTACATGATAATTTTTCTAAATGTAAGTGATATTCGTCTACCTAATGGTTTAGTTGTTTTAGGTATAGAATGTTTCCAATATTTATTAGTTGTACCACGCATTAAAAATACTGAATTATGTTTTAGATTAAGTATTTTTACATCTTTTGTTTTATTACTTTTAAAATAAATTTTTCTAGCGGATCCTAGACTTAAACCTGCAATAATAGGATTATCTCCAAGTTCTTTTTCATCATCACTATGATAACCAATACTATTAGAACCATCTTTATAATTATTTATTAAACAGAAATTATAATCAACACCTGTAATTTTAGATAATTTAATAGCGATTTTTTTAAGTTTCATACCAATTTCTGTATCATTCCAATTACGTGGACTAACTTCATTATTACTATATTTATAAGTTAAATTTGGTTCACCATATGAAGTTTGTTTTCTTGGTATATTATATTTTTTTCCATATATAATAATACTTGATTGTTCATCAGAATCATATTCTACATTTTCTAATTTTTTGAATAAATTATTTGCATATTTATCTATTAAAAAATTTTCAATATAATCAACATCAAAATTTTCATCTGTTATTTTAGTAGTTGTTAGTTTTCTTGTATTTTTATTTACACTAGTCATTATTGTAATTAGGGTAAATTTTTATACTATAATTTTAACGAATCAAATTTTTAATTTTAAAATTTGAATATTTAATATTATAATAAGAAATAGTTTATTAAATAAATGCCAAATGAAGTATGTTCTTTATGTTTAGATGAAATTGATACATCATTAATTAAATTTCAATGTGGACATAAATTTCATAAACAATGTGGAAATCAATTTATGAGATGTAATCTAAATTATAATAATAAATGTCCATTATGTAGAAAAAGTATTGAAAAAGTAGAAGTTGAAAATAAATTTATTAATTTGCCAAATTATGATAAAGATCAATATATATGGATTTTTGGTTATTTTACAAATTATAAATTTTATTCAAATTATGATATTGTTATAAATAATTTAAAATCTGGTTGTTTATGGACAATTTATGATGAAGAAAAGAATGAATTATTCGAAAAAGAATTTAAAGAAAAATATGATAAAAAAGGAAAAATAGAATTTGAAATAGGTTCAAAAGTTTATTATATTGATCTTTCAAATAATTATTTAGGTGAGGATATTTATGGTTTTATTCAAGATATTAAAGATAATAATTTATCTAAATTAAGACCTGTAATAAGGATTAAATTTAGTAGTATGTTAAAATATAAATTCACAATAGGTATCGGTCAACATATTTTTCTTGATAAATTTTTAATTAAAAAAGATACTATTGATATTATTAATATAAATGAACAAATTAGAATTAATAAAGATAAAGATGATACAGATTTTAATTTAGATGAGTTTGAAGAAATTGATTTAGATAAATTAAAAAAGTATGAATCTTTAGTGATTATTTAAAAAATTGATTTTATTTATAGCTCAAAGACTGTATAAATATATTATATCTAATATGCTAAATCATGGAGGATTTATTTCGATATTGCAAAGATAAAAAAGTTTTATTAGAAACATTAGATAAATATATTAATTTGAATATAAAAAATGAAAGATGTATGAATATTGCAATGATTGCTTTTATATATTGTGAACATATAGATGTTTTATTGAAAATATTAAAAAAAAACCTAATTTTTATATACAAAATTCTTATGGTTATACTGTTCCAATGTTAGCGTATAAGTATTGTAAAAATAAAGATGTTTTAATAGAAATATTAAAACAAAATCCCCCTATGAATATACAAAATGATATTGGATATACTTTATCAATGTATGCATTTGAAAATTGTAAAAACAAAGATGTTTTAATAGAAATATTAAAAAAAAAACCTGATTTGAATATTCAAAATAAAAATGGATATACTATTGCAATGTTAGCATTTGAATATTGCAATGATAATGAAGTTTTATTAGAAGTATTAAAACAAAACCCTGATTTAAATATAAAAGATAATAATGGGTGGACATTACCAATGTATGTATTTAGATATTGTAAAAATAAATCTGTATTATTAGAATTATTAAAACTAAAACCTCCTATAAATATTGTAAATAATGCTGGTTATAATAATACATTGATAGCATTCCAAAATTGTAATGATAAATATGTATTATTAGAATTATTAAAACTAAAACCTAATTTAAATATAAATAATAAATTTTTTTGTTATATTTTTAAAACAGTATTAAATAAATGTAATAATAAAGATGTTTTATTAGAATTATTGAAACTAAAACCTGATATAAATATAATTTTAAATAATTATAACATTTCAATGTATGCATTTAAAAATTGTAAAGATAAAGATGTATTATTAGAATTATTAAAACAAAAACCGGACTTAAATATTAAAAATAGTTCTGTTTATAATGTTTCAATGTATTCATTTGAGTATTGTAAAGATAAAGATGTATTATTAGAATTGTTAAAACAAAATCCGGACTTAAATATTAAAGATTTAAACTCCAATACTGTTGCAATGATAGCATTTGAGTATTGTAAAGATAAAGATGTATTATTAGAATTATTAAAACAAAACCCGGACTTAAATATTAAAAATTATTATGGCAATACTGTTGCAATGATAGCATTTGAGTATTGTAAAGATAAAGACGTATTATTAGAATTATTAAAACAAAACCCGGACTTAAATATCAAAGATAGAAATGGAAATACTTTTGTAATGTATGCATTTAAAAATTGTAAAGATAAAGACGTATTATTAGAATTATTAAAACAAAAACCTGATTTAAATATTCAAAATAGAGATGGAAATACTGTTGTAATGTATGCATTTAAAAATTCTAAAGATAAAGACGTATTATTAGAATTATTAAAACAAAAACCTGATTTGAATATTCAAAATAATTCAGGAGTTACTGCTACAATATATGCATTTACAATATTTTATCAAGATAAAGATGTATTATTAAAATTATTAAAACAAAAACCTAATTTAACTTTAAAAAATAATAAAAATAAAACTGCTTTGGATTATGCTTTAAAATATTATGTTAAAAATTCTAATTTTGATTTTAATGTTTTAGAAGAATTATATAATGAAAATCATAAACAGAATACACAATTGAAAAATTTAGATTATCTTAGAATTAGGAGAAAATATAAAGTTTTACCATTAGTGTTATTTAGACATCATAAAATGTATATATAATTCATAAATATTAAATTAAAAATTGATTTTATTTATTATTCTATCATCTGATAGTATTATTAATCTAATCCTATTAACTATTATGGATTTAATTAAGTATCGTGAAGATAAAGATACTTTAATAGAATTTTTAAAACAAAAACTTAATTTGAATATTCAAGATGAGAATGAATATATTATAGCAATGTATGCTTTTAGGTATTGTGAAGATAAAGATGTTTTATTAAAAATTTTAAAACAAAAACCTGATTTGAATATTCAAGATAAGAATAAAAATAATATAGCAATGTATGCATTTAAGTATTGTGAAGATAAAGATGTTTTACTAGAATTATTGAAACAAAAACCTGATTTGAATATTCAAAATAAACAAGGGGATACTGTCGCAATGATAGGATTATATAATTGCATTAATAAAAAAGAAGTTTTAATGGAAATTTTAAAACAAAAACCTAATTTAAATATTAAAAATAGATATAATAATAATTCATTAATAACTACTTTTATTAATTGTAAATATGAAGATGTATTATTTGAAATATTGAAACTAAAACCGGATTTAAATATGGAATACGGATGGAATAATACTTTAATAATGTATGTAATTACAGAATGTAAACATAAAGATGTATTAATTGAGATATTGAAACATAGTGATTTAAATAACAAAAATATGTTTGGAGATACTATTGCAATGATTGCATTTAAAAATGGAAAATATATACATAATAATGTTTTATTAGAATTAATAAAACTAAAACCTAATTTAAGAATCAAGAATATTAAAAAAAAAACTGCTTTGGATTATTCTTTCGAATATTATGTTGGTAATCGTAATTTTGATTTTGATGTTTTCGAAAAATTATATATTGAAACTTGTAAACAAGATGAAAAATATAAACAATTGAGAAATTTAGATTATCTTAAAATTAAGAGAAAATATAAAGTTTTACCATTAGTATTATTTAGACATCATAAAAGATATGGTAATAAATAAAATTATGTTTTGTTTTTGAGAACCATAAGATATTTTAATCTATATTGACTCGTATCGTAAATAATAAATTCATCATACCATAAATACCTTTGTTCTTTATTCTTTTCTAGTTTACCACATGGAATTGTAGTTTTTCTTAACATTTTTTTACCATCTTCTTTTGGTGAATAATTACCCATACCATGTGTTGAATGTTTTTTATTATCATCTAAAAATTTTTTATTAATAGTATAATCAGCATTTACTCTTTGAAGAGTATCACCTAAAGCAACTTCTCCAACTGCAATAATTCCAATATTATCTTGAAATTGATAACCACAATAGTTGAATGATTTCGTAATAGCATTTGCCCAATAAATACCATATCCAAACATTTTACCTGTTATACGAACTCCTAATTTAGAAGGATCGAGATATAAACCATTTTTCATAATAGAACACCAATTACATAATGGGGAACCATGAAATAGTAATGTTTTATTATGAAGTTTTGTATTAAAGTTTTCATTTTTTCTATTAATTTCATAAATATCTAAAATTTCTAAATTGAGATTATGAGTAGGACAATGAGTATTCATAACATATTCAGATAGATTGGAATACATTTTAGTTTTTTTACCTAATGGTTTGATTTCTGTATCTAATTTTGAATAAATCGCATCATATTTATTTAATTTAGTTTTTTTATTAATTTTAACAGTCATAGCGATATTTTTTAATTCTTCTAAAATTTCTAAATTCTTTTCTATAATTTTTTGAGCATTAATAACAGGTGGATTATTTCTTCCGCAACTATATGGAATTAATGTATAATACTCCGAACTTATATCAAAATAATCAGGAGTTTTTTTATCTTGAATATCTTTTAATAATTTTAATAATAATTCTTTTGCTTTTTCTATTTGTTCATCTGATATTCTTCCTAATGGCATTTTTTTTGTATCAATATTCATTCGTGTCATACTATTTTGTAACATCTTAACATCTGAAATAAGATTAAGAAGATATTGAATTCGTTTATCAGTAATAACACTTTTAGTATTTTCTTCAGATTCTGATTCAGTTTCGGATTCTTCATCTGGAACTTTTAATTCACTCATAAAATATTTTCCAGTTTTTTTAACAAAGGGTTTTCCCCACACATTACCTGTTTTAGTTTTGAATTGTTTTGTAAATGCATCTATTGCACTTTGTTTTGTTAGAGTTTTATTTGTAATCTTACCTATCTCACCAATTCTACCATATCTAATATAATGTGTATAATATGTATCAGTTGGATTATTACATATTAATTGCATGATATAAAATTTGTTTTTATTACTTTTTATATCAGTCTGATTTAATATACAAGTATAAGGTTCTACAACAAGGGCATTTTTATTTGAATAATGTTCGTCAATAGTAGTCATTTAAATTTAATAACCTATTGACTTAATATATATATATAATTATTTTCAATATTTTTTAGTTATTATTATAGCTATCAAAAATAAAAATTGAAGTAATAATATACATTGTTTAACACTTATTATATTAACTTCACTTCACTATGTCTGATAACTATTCGCAATTTAGAGATATGGATATTGAAACTAGAGAAAAACTTCGAGATGATTTAATCAAAAATATTAAAAAATTAGATAAAGAAATTAATGTAGAGATGTCAAAATTACAAACAATTAATAATCTTAAAATTCTAGATGAGGTTGATGGTTATTTTAAATCCTACTATGAAAATAGGAAAAATAAAGATGTTGTTGGTGAAATAAATTCCGAATATGAAACTAAATTAGAATATATGATTAAAGAAGCTATTAGTGCTGAAGCTATGTTTGAATATACACAAAAAAATAAAGGAAATGGTGATATTGATACTGATTATGATACTGAAGATGAAGATAAAGAAAAGGAAGAAGATTGCTGGTATCTACTAGCAAGTCCTGAAGAATTAGAATTTTGGTGGCAGAAAGAGATTAAAATCATAGCTGAAGGTGTTGCAAGAAAGCATTTAAATTATTATCAATATAAAGCTTCTGATACAGATAAAATTGATGATAAAATTAATTTTGAAATTAAAGGTGATGAAATCAAAAAAAGAGCCAAAGAAAAAACTATTTGTCTTTTTGTAAAACATCTTAATGAGGCTTATAATGGTTTAAATATAGATGACTTTCCATATTTCGTATGGGAATTCAAATGTGATTACTAAAATTTGATTTATTATAAAAGATATGAATAATGAAAAAATTGATAAATTTATTGTTATTGGATGTAAATATATGTAATAATTTTATGGATTCATTATTTAGAACTTGCAAAGATAAAGATATTTTATTAGAAATAATTAAGAAACGATCTGATATAGTTTATTGTACTATGATTGCATTTCAATATTGCAATGATAAAGATGTTTTACTAGAATTATTAAAACTAAAACCAGATTTAAATGTTCAAGGTTACCATGGTTTTACTATACCAATGTATGCATTTGAATTTTGCAATGATAAAGATGTTTTATTAGAATTATTAAAACAAAAACCTGATTTAAATATAAAAAATGGAAACATGTGTAATAGTGCTATGTATGCATTTAAATTTTGTAAAGATAAAGATGTTTTATTAGAAGTATTAAGTCAAAAACCTAATTTAAATATAGATAGCTATAATGGTTGGACTGTTTCAATATTTGCATTTTATTATTGCAAAGATAAAGATGTTTTATTAGAACTATTGAAACAAAAACCTAATTTAAATATAAATAATGAAGAATATTATGCAATTGAGTATTGTGAAGACAAAGATGTTTTATTAGAATTATTGAAACAAAAACCTGATTTAAAGTTAAATAATAAATTTAATGATAAATTAAATAAAACTAATGTAATAAATTCATTAAAACTTAAAATATATATTTGAGTAGTTTTAGAAAAGTTGTTAAATTGTTTTATTAGTAGTATAAATCTATTTAATTATTTAGAAATTGCAAAATGTATTTAGGTTTACAATGCATTTTAATATTATAAAGATAAATACCAAAATTAAAAAAGTTGATAAATTAATTTTCTGATGAGGCTACTATTTTATTATAATAGAGATTCTGCAATTCACTGAATATTTAAATTTTCAAGATAATTTAAGAATAACATTTGCAATGTATG